>Ga0172371_10006297_pt1 | contig 17311 bp, 16 predicted proteins | sample Lak12m_FD_114543 | JGI IMG/M metagenome (GOLD analysis project Ga0172371, IMG submission 114543) | Freshwater microbial communities from Kabuno Bay, South-Kivu, Congo - kab_022012_12m | ecosystem: Environmental > Aquatic > Freshwater > Lake | place: Democratic Republic of the Congo: South-Kivu...
CCCAGCTTTCCCGTCACGGCCACCACATCGCCCTCCCGCGCTGCCGACCGCAACTTCGCCCTCACGGCCCGCGCAGTCCCGACGACCACGACATTGATCACGATCTTATCGGGCGATTTCGTCGTATCCCCTCCGACAAGCTTGGCGCCCGACGGCCGGGCCGCTTCGCGCCAGCCCCGGTAAAAACCATCCAGCCAATCGATCCCGATCCCTTCCGGAATTCCGATCGAAATCAGGGCCCATTTCGGGCGCCCGCCCATCGCCGCGATATCGCTCAGATTGACAGCCAGGGCTTTATATCCCAGGTCCCGGGCCGCCACGCACCTTCGAATAAAATGACGGTCCTCGATCAGCATATCCGTCGTAACGATCAAGCTCTCCCGCTTCGTCCACGGCAGAACGGCGCAATCGTCGCCGATCCCCCGCACGCCTTTCGGCAACCCGCCCAGGAAAGGCCGGGCCATCCGGGCGATGAAGCCGAATTCACCGAGCTCTTTCAAACCAGGACGCTTCACAGCCGGAGCCCTCCGCCCTTCCGGGCCCGCGCCTTATTCACGATCGCGCGCAACGCCCGGGCCGCTTCGGCCGGATCTTCGGCCGCGCATATCGCCGAAACGACGGCCAAGCCGTCCGCGCCGGCTTCCATGACCCGCGCCGCATTTTCCAGATTGATCCCCCCAATGGCCACGAGCGGCAGGCGAACGATCGGCCGCAACCGCCACAGCCCCTCGATTCCCCAAGCCGCGCCGCCGCCCCCGCCAGCGTCCGGTTTCGTCGGCGTCGCAAACACCGGGCTCACGCCCAGATAATCGACGTCCAGCCGTCCGCCTTCTCTTTCGGCCGCAACCGCCTGCCCTTCGTTTTCGACCGAGAAGCCGATGATCGCCTTCGGCCCGAGAATCCTCCGCGCGTCGGCCGGACTCATGTCGGCCGCGCCGAGATGCACGCCGTCGGCCACGACCGCCAGGGCGACGTCGACCCGGTCGTTGATGATGAGGGGGATGCGCCGCGGCCGCAAAATTTCGGCCACCCTTCGGCCGACATCGACGAACTCGCGCGTCGTCGCTTCTTTTTCCCGCAACTGGACGATGGTGACGCCGCCGGCCACGGCGGCTTCGACGATTTCCGTGATCGACCGCCCGCCCGCCAACCGGCGGTCGGTGACAAGCATCAACCCGAAATCGGTTTTCATTGTTTTATTGTCGTCCGGAGATCTTTATTGCCGTTCGCTCACCGCGTTTCCGTACTCAGCATGAGGCGCGACCGGATGTCCTCTTCCTTCATCATATAAAGCGCGTCGAGGAACCGGACCTGAAAGCTGCCCGGCCCTTCGGCTTTTTCCGCGGCCATTTCCCCGGCGATGCCCATGACGGCCATGGCCGACACGGCCGCTTCATACGGCGAGGGATTCACGGCGGCGAACACGCCGGTCAGGGCCGTGGCCGTGCAGCCGAGGCCCGTCACCCGGGGCATGAGCGGATGGCCGTTGGCGATTTTGGCGATCCTGCCGCCGAAAACGATCCGGTCCACGGCCCCGCTGATGCTGATGATGCAGCCATAAACATCGGTCAGCTCGAAAGCCGCGTCCATCGCTTTTTCCGAGTCGTGCCGGGAATCGACGCCTTTCGTCCCAACCAAGGGCCTGACCAGGGAGATGATTTCCGTGGCGTTGCCTCGGACGATCGAAGGGCGGATTTCATTGACAAACCGCAAGGCGGTGGCCGTCCGGAAGGGCGTCGCGCCCGAGCCCACGGGATCGAAGACGATCCGGAGCCCTTTTTTCTTGGCCGCCTCGGCCGCCCGGAACATCGCCTCGACCCAGGGCTTGCTCAGCGTCCCGATGTTGATGACGAGCGTCGAGGCGATCCCGACCATGTCCTCGACTTCCTCGATCGCGTGGGCCATGACCGGAGAGGCGCCGATCGCCAGAACCGCGTTGGCCGTGTTGTTCATGGCCACGTAGTTGGTGATGTTGTGGACCAGGGGCGCGTCCTCGCGCACCCGGACCACGTCGTTCCAGATGCTTTCCGCATTCATCGGAAATCTCCCTCGACGAAATAGCGAACAAACGCTCTGGAACGATTATAACACTAAATCAAATAACTTCTTTTTTCTCTTCCTTGATTTCGACCTTGATTTCCTTGCTGTCGCCGGCCTTCTTCATCATCTCCATCATTTCGGCCTCGCGTTTGGCCATCGCCGCGATATGTTCCTGAATTTTCTTGACGGTCTCGGGATTCTTGGAGGTGATGGTGATGACGACGCCGTCTTTTGTCGTTTCCACTTTTTTCTCGACATCTTCCATCATCATCATGCCCATGCCCATTCCCATGCCGGGGCCCATGCCCATGCCCTGCCCCATCATCATGTGCTTGCGGGGCATCATCATGCCCATCCCCATCCGGCCTTTCATCATCATCGGGCAACCGCCCATCATCTGGCAACCGCCTTGCATGTTCGGCATGTTCGGCATCATTCCGGGCGCGGGAACGGCCGCAGGATTAGGGACGGGAGCTTCAGCCGGGTTTGATTGACCGGGCGCGGGCGGTACGGGGGGAGCGGGGGGCGCCGGCGGCATCATCATATGCATCGCCATTCCGCCATGCATCTTCATCATCATGGCGCAGCAGCCGCAGCAACAACCGCCCTGATGAGCCGGCATTCCGGCCATCGGCGCGGCCCCGGCGGCCATATCGCATTTTTTGCCGGCTGGCTGGGCCTGGGCTTGGGCCTGGGCCTGGACGTTTTTCACGTGGGCCATCTTGGGACAGCAAGCGGCGCCGCTTTCCTTGCTCTCAGCGCATCCTGCCGCAGCCGGTGCAGCATCCGTCTTTTTGGCCAGGAATTTTTCGGGGTCTTTGAGGAACGCTTCCTTGCACTTTTCCGAACCGAAATAATAGGTTTTGCCGTTATAATCGGCGGTCCATTTGGCCTCGGCGACGTTGATCGTCGCTCCGCAGACCGGGCAAACGGCTTTGTCCGCGACCTGGGCTCCGGCCCAGACCGAAAGACCGACGAGCAGGATGAAAACCGCCATCCAAATGCGTCTTTGTTTCATTTTATTTCCTCCATTCCTATAATGAAACTATAGTTTAACCGATTTGGTTTCCAAATACATCCGAGATTTTTATGAATCATCCTCAAATAAACCTGGCCCGGCGCAGCCGGAGCGAGTTGGTCACGACGGAAACCGAGCTGAAAGCCATCGCCGCCGAGGCGATCATGGGATTCAGCAGGACGCCGAAAAACGGGTAGAGGACGCCGGCCGCGACCGGGATCCCGATGACGTTGTAAAAAAACGCCCAGAACAGGTTCTGGCGGATCGTCCTCATCGTCCGGCGGCTGAGCTCGACCGCCCGGGCCGCGCCCCGCGGATCGTCGCCGACCAGAGTGATGTCGGCCGCTTCCATGGCCACGTCCGTCCCGGAGCCGACGGCCACGCCGACGTCGGCCGCGGCCAGGGCCGGGGCGTCGTTGATCCCGTCTCCGACCATGGCCACGCGCCGGCCGGAAGCGCGGAGGCGGCGGATGGCCTCGGTTTTATCGGCCGGGCGGAGCTCGGCCTCGACCTGATCGATTCCGGCCGCCCGGGCGACGGCTTCCGCCGTCCTCCGGTGGTCGCCGGTCAGCATCACGACCTCCAGGCCCAGGGATTTGAGACGCGAAACGGCAGGAGCTGATCCTTCTTTAAGCGGATCGGCCGCGGCCAGAACGCCGGCCGGGCGGCCGTCGACAGCGGCGAACATCGCCGTTTTGCCGGCGGCGGCAAATTCCTCGGCGCGAGGGGCCAGGGCCGAAATGTCGACGCCGCGTTCGGCCATGAGCGCGGCATTTCCCAGAAGAACGGCGCGGCCGTCGACGCGGGCTTCCAGGCCCAGGCCCGGGAGCGAGCGGAAATCGACCGCATCGGGGACGGCCAAGCCGCGTGCGGCGGCCGCGGCGGCGACGGCTTCAGACAGAGGATGCTCGGAGCCTTTTTCCGCCGAGGCGGCGACGCGGAGAAGCTCGGCGTCGGTTAAGCCGGCGGCCGTTTTGCCGGCGGCCGGAACCACATCCGTAAGGACCGGCCGGCCTTCGGTCAACGTTCCGGTTTTATCGAAAACGATTGTCGTGAGCCGGGCGGCCGTTTCCAGGCTTTCGCCGTTGCGGATCAGGATGCCGTGTTCGGCTCCCTTGCCCGAACCGACCATCACCGCCGTGGGCGTGGCCAGGCCGAGGGCGCAGGGGCAGGCGATGATCATCACCGAGACGAAATTAAGCAGGGCGAAGGTCAGGGCCGGCCGCGGGCCGAAAATCATCCAGGCGGCGAACGTCAGGAGAGCCGCGCCGATGACGGCCGGGACAAACCAACCGGCAATCTTGTCGGCCAGGCGCTGGATCGGGGCCTTGGAGCCCTGGGCCTCTTCGACGAGCTGGACGATCCGGGCCAGGGCGGTTTCGCTTCCGACTTTGACGGCGCGGAAGACGAAGCTTCCCGTTTTATTCATCGTCCCGCCGACGACCTCGTCGCCTTCGCGCTTTTCGACCGGGACGCTTTCGCCGGTGAGCATCGATTCGTCCACGGATGAGGCGCCCTTCGTCACCTGGCCATCCACCGGGATTCTCTCCCCCGGCCGGACGACGACGAGGTCCCCGGGCTGGACGTCGGCCAGGGGAACGTCCGTCTCGGAGCCGTTGCGAAGAAGGCGGGCCGTTTTCGGCCGGAGGCCGAGCAAACGCTTCATGGCGTCGGAGGCGCGGCCTTTCGCGCGGGCCTCGAGCAGGCGGCCGAAGAGAATGAGGGTGATAATGACCGCCGACGTGTCGAAATAGACGTGGGGGCCGCGAGAAGCACCGGAGGCGTGGAGGCCGGCGGCGGCTGAGGCAAGCGCAGCGGAAGCAGAGGCGAAAAGCGAAGGGGCGGCCGTCGCGACGGCGCTGTAAATGTATGCGGCCGACGTGCCGACGGCCACGAGGGTGTTCATGTCCGCCCGGCCGTGGCGGAGGGCCGCCCAGGCACCGCGGTAGAAGCGGGCCCCGGCCCAGAACTGGACCGGCGTCGTCAGGATCCAGAGGAGGACGGGCGAGCGGAGGAAGGCGGGGACGAAGCGAAAGACCTCGCCCATGCTGCCGATGAAGACGACGGCGCTGAGGACGAGGCTGAAAAGGAATGTCCGGCGAAGGTCGCGGATTTCGCGGGCGCGGGCAAGAGCGATGGGATCTTCGACGGGCTCTTTGGGCGCGGGAGAAGTGGAGGGCGCGGATTGCGGGGCGGGCTCGGAGACGCGGATGATTTTGTATCCGGCCGCCTCGATGGACGCGCCCAGCTCGGCCAAGCCGATTTCGGAGGGAAGATATTCGACGCGGGCCCGGCCGGTGGCGAGGTTGACCGCCGCCGACAAAACGCCTTTTTGCTTGAGGAGCGCTTTCTCGATCGTCCCGACGCATCCGGCGCACATGATGCCGGAAATCGGGATATCGGCCGCGGCGGTGACGACGTCATAACCGGTCTCGCGGACGGCTTTGACGAAATCGGCGGGACTTGCGGTCGCGGGTGCGTAGACGACCGTCGCCCGGCCGGTGGCGAAGTTGACGCCGGCGAAGGAGGCGCCGGGAACCCGGGCCAGCGCTTTCTCGAGGGACAGGGCGCATGTCGCGCAGGTCATGCCGGTGACCGGCAAATCGAGGCGGACGGCGCCGTCGGTCACGGGGGGAACGACGGGCGGACGCATGGGATGGGCGTCCATTTCCTTTTTCATGGCTTCGGCTTTGCGGGCCGGATCGAGATATTTTTCGGGATCGGCGTCGAATTTTCTCTTGCAGACGGTGGAACAGAAATAATAGCGGCGGCCGTGGTAATCCGAGACGCCTTTGGCCGCGTCCTCTTTGACGGTCATTCCGCAGACCGGATCGATGGCCATGGGATTCTCCTTACATCAAGCGCCGGATGTCCGGCGGAAACGGGCCAGGAGGTCGATCATCTCCTCGATTTTCGCGTCCTGGTCGACCTTGCTTTTACCCGCCAGGGAATCGTTGACGCAGGACCGCAGGTGCCGGGCGAGGATGCGGTCCTCGACCCGGGCCAGGGCCGCGGATATCGAGCTGAGCTGGGTGAGGATGTCGACGCAGTAGCGCCGCTCCTCGATCATCTTCCGGACGCCCCGGACCTGGCCTTCGATGCGGTTCAGCCGGGCCAGATCGTCGGCATGGGATGGATGCGCGTGCTTCATATCGTCCTCCGCTCTATAATATACCCTCCCCCCCCATGGTATGTCAAGCCGGTAGCAGGTCAACCATTCCCCGAATTCGCCGAATGTATTGGTACCAGGTCAACCATTCCCCGATTTCGCAAATTGTTTTTGAGATTCAGGCTTTTTTCGTATTTGCTCCCTCGGTTCACATGGAAATTCGGTCCGTTACCGAATTCCGAATGAGAAAAATACCGGGAATAATCGTCTCATCCCATGAATCGATTTTTGGAGGTCGAAAATGCCTTATATTAAGCGAATCGTCGCCATGCACTGCCCTCACCATATCACCAATCGCGGCAATCGGCGCCAACCGATATTTTTCCGAGATGAAGACAGATTTTTTTATCTCAACCTGCTTCATCGATATGCAAAAAGATTCGGGCTTTATTTTTTAGCCTACTGCCTGATGCCTAATCATATTCATCTCGTCGCGGTCCCGCTAAAAATTAAAAGCATGTCTCTTACAATCAGGGAAACTCATCGTAGATTTTCAATTCAGATCAATCTGATTAAGAATTGGCAGGGTACACTATGGCAAAGGCGGTATTATTCATTTCCGCTAGAAGGATCGCATCTTTTTCGGGCTCTTCGGTATGTCGAGAATAATCCGGTGAGGGCGGGACTCGTCAAAAGAGCAGAAGATTACCCGTGGTCGAGCGCCCCGGCCCATGTTTTGGGAAGATCAGATCTTCTCGTCCTTCCCAACAAACTTGATGTACAAAAAAGTGCCTGGAGCGCTTATCTCAGGGAAGTCGTGAATAAAGCAGAGCTCGAAGAAATTCGAAAAAGGAGCATATCAGGGCGGCCGCTTGGCGGAGATGATTTCATTACGCATTTAGGGAAATCTCTTGGCCGCGATCTGAAAATCAAATCACCGGGACGAAAGAAAATCGATAAAGGCGAAATCGATTAAGCTTTTTTCCCGCTCAACTTCTATCCTGAACCAACAATAGGGAAACGGTTGACCTGCTACTGATTTTTTTCAGGAAATCGGGGAATGGTTGACCTGCTACCGATTTATGGTGCCGCCGCCGAGAACGACGTCGCCGGAGTAAAAGACGGCGGCCTGGCCGGGGGTGATCGCCCGCTGCGGCTCGGCGAATTCGACGACGACCGTCCCTTTTTCCTTGCCTGGCATCAGCACGGCCGGCGCGCCCTCATGCCGCGATCGGATCTTCACCGTCGCCTCAATCGGCCGGCCGCTTCCTCCGCTTCCACCGCCGCCCTTCCTTCCGCTGCCGCCTTTTCCGCCCCTCCCACCCTTCGCTTCGCTCCCCTCAAATCCCTCGATCACCCCCCACCGAACGTCCCCCACAACCAACCGCGACCGATAAAGCTCCTCATTCGATCCGGCGACGACCGTATTCGTCTTCGGATCGAGGGCGACGACGTACAAGGGCCTCGCCGCCGCGATCCCCATCCCCTTCCGCTGGCCGATCGTGTAATTGGCGAGCCCGTCATGCCGGCCGATGACCTTTCCGGCCGTGTCGACGATCTTCCCCGGCCGGAACGCTTTCGGAATCCGCGCCCGCAGGAACGCCGCATAATCGTTGTCGGGGATGAAACAGATTTCCTGGCTTTCGGGCTTTTGAGCGACCGGCAGACCGAACCGTTCAGCCATCGCCCGGACTTCGCCCTTGGTCAGGTCCCCCAACGGAAAAATCGTCCGGGCAAGCTCCGCCTGCCCCAGCCCGTATAAAAAATACGATTGATCCTTTTCCGGATCCTTGCCCTTCCGCAGCCGCCAGCGCCCGCGCTCCTCATCGAAATCGACGCGGGCATAATGCCCGGTCGCGATCCGCGATGCCCCCAACCTCCCCGCCCGCCGCAGCAGCAGCCCGAATTTCACCAGCCGGTTGCATCGCAGGCACGGGCTGGGCGTCCGCCCCCGCCTGTATTCCTCGACAAAATCGGCGATGACTTCCTTTTCGAACGTCCGCCGGAAATCGGCGACGTAAAACGGGATTCCCAGCGCCTCCGCCACGGCCCCGGCGTCCCTTCCGGACATCGGCCAATCGAACAGCTTCATCGTGATCCCGATCACACTCCTCCCCTGCTCCTTGAGGAGGGCCGCGGCCACGGACGAATCGACCCCCCCCGACATGGCCACGGCCACAAGATCGTCTTTAGCCGCGTATTTTTTCTTCATGATCGTCGCGCTTTTTTCCCATCCCATTTATGCTATATTTGTTATTGTAGGGGAATATCTTACCATTCCCATCCACATGACCCCAAACGAGCGGAAAGCGGAACACGAACGATCAACGCAGCCGGAGCTGCAGACGCATCGGACACCGGAAACGTATCCGACGCCGCCGACGCAAACAATGCAAACACAGCCCCATCTCCGCGCCGCCTCGAGCATCCCATCGCCATCATGAGAACGACGCCGGCCCTTCTGCTCTTCCACGCCCGGGTCGGCTCCCGGGTGGCCATCCGGGCCTTGGCCCCGGTCCTGGCCGCCGCCTTCGGCCTCTTTTATCTCCTCCGACCGGAGCTTTTCATCATGCTCGCCCGCCGCCTCTTCGCCGACGCGGCGCCCCTGTCCCGGGGAGCGGTCACCGCGCTCATCCTGCTCGCGGCGGCCGCAACGACGCAAAAATCCGTCTGCTTCGGCCTCGGCGGCTGGATCCGCAGCCTCCCCGCTGCCGGCCGGGCCCACCGGCGGGCGGCCGTGTTCGCCGTGACGCTGGCCCAGCTTCCGATCACTTTTTTACTTCTCATCCTCTTTTTGATCGGGACTTTGACCGGCAACTCAGGCCCTGATCCCCGCCCGCATCCCCTCGGCCCGACCGATGTCCTGGCCTCCGCCGCATCCGCCCTGCCCTGGTTGATTCTCGCCTCAATCGCGGCGGCCGTCGTGGTCGTTCCGGCCAATCACCGTCTCTTGCGGTTTTTCTTCGGCCTGGCGGCGGCGATTCTCGCCGCGGCCTCCGCCGGAAATCCCGCCTACGCCGCCCTCTCGATTCTCATTCTTCTCGGCCTGGACTACCTCTCGGGACCGCTGCGGATTTCGCGGGCCGGTCCCGGCCGCCGAAACTGGATGTTCCCTCTCGGTTTCCCCGCCTTGCTCAGTGTCCGAGCTTTGGGGATCACGGGCTGGTCCGGTTATCTCCCGGCGGGCCTCGTCATCGGCGGGACGGCTCTTTTCCTTAAAAACAATCCGTTGCCCGCGTCCCTCCGGTCCGCGGCGATGCGCGCCGGCGGGGCCATAAGCATCGCCGTCTTTCTGGCCTTCACCGCCGGCCTGCTCGTCGCCGGCCGCCCCCCATGGCCGTGGAGCCGTTCCTGGCCGCGGGCCGCGCGCCAGCGGATCGTGTCCGACGTCCTCCTCCTCGGCATCCCCGCCTTGCTTCTCCTCGTCCCTCTGCAATGGATCGGCTGGCCGGCGGTCTGGGGAGCCGCGGCTTATCTTCCGGCCAGCGCCGCCCGGGCCGCGGGGGCGGTCAACGGACCGCGCGAAACACGCTCGAAAATCCTGGGGAAGCTTCTTCTGGAAGGAAGCATCGCCGCGGCCGTTTTCGGCCTCTGGCCCTACGCCGGCTTCGTCTTCCTGGCCTTTGCGCCGTTCGTGATCGAGGCCGCCGCCCGTCTCGAAAAAACCTTGAAAGTCACCGCCTGGGACGAATTGCATCACGACATCTCGGGCGATCCCGGTTCCTGGAGCACGCGATGATCCGTTTCGAAAGCGTTTCCTTCGCCTATGAAAAATCCTCACCCGTCTTTCAATCCCTGGACCTCGTCTTTAAGGCCGGGTTGACCCTGCTTCTGGGGCCGAACGGTTCCGGCAAAACGACGCTCCTGAAGCTGGCCGCGGGCGTGGAGAAACCCGACCGCGGGAAAATCTGGGTGGACGGCAACGAGCTCTGGAAAAACGAAGTCGCCGCCCGCCGGACGATCGCGTACCTGCCCGAGCACCCCGACCTGACGCCGTACGCCTCGATCCGCGAGATCATCCGCTTCGTCTGCCGCCTGCGGGGCGAGGCGCTCGCCCGCGGCGAGGAAGCCCTGGCCGCGCTCGATATGGACAGGGTTGCCGGCCGGTCGGTGCGCGAGCTCTCCCAGGGCCAGCGGCGGCGGGCGGTCCTGGCCGCGGCGATGATCGGGCGGCCGGGGCACCTCCTGCTCGACGAGCCGCTGGAGGCCATGGACCGCAGGATGCGGGACTACATCATGATCTGGATCGAAAAACGCGTCCGCGAAGGGGCCTCGGCGGTCATCGTCTCCCACGACCTCGATCCGTTCGCCGTGCTGGCGACCGCGGCCATCGGCATGAAGGAAGGCAAGGCGGAATTCGATCCGGAGCTCCCGACCGACGCCGCCGAACGGAACAAGATCCTCGAACGCTTCGCCCGGGGGATTTGACGCTTGAAAACCGCGGCTCCGGTAATGATCCCTTCCTCGCCGGTTGACTGCGGCAACGAATCCTTCATAATTTTGATGAAGTGAAGAGAGTTTCTTTTTCTTACGATCTTCCTTTCTTTCCTCCCATAAAACATTTTCATTTTTCCCGCATTCTTTCTCGCATTCATAATCATTCATAAAGGAGCCGCATTCCCATGAAATACATACGCCCGGAAATGATCGAGCTTACGGCAAAAAAAAGCGCCGGGTTTTGCGCTTCCGGCTCGGGAGCGACACTCGGGTCGAGTTTTAATGTTTGCGGAACGGGAACCTCGGTCGATAACGTCATATGCACGAACGGGGCGGGAGACGGCCATGATTTCTGGCAATGCGCCGGCGGCAGTTCGCCCATCTATCTTATCGATGCTTGCTCGACCGGAAACGGCGACTGAAACAGGCCTCAGAATCGGGGAAACTGTAAACCGAGTACCGATTTATTTGTTGAAAGGAACGCCGAGATCTTAACAGACCTTCCGGGCCAGCTGATCGACGATTTCGTTGTGTCGGGGAACGGATGACCGCATATTTTTCTCGGGATTGCCCCACCAGGAATGTCCGCTCCCCTCGCGGATACAGATACATCCGCATTTTTTCAAATGTCTGAGAAGCGCCGACCGCTTCATACGGTGATTAATTCTTCGGAATAGCCGGTATCGGCTGCTTGAAGAGCTTCGCGACGGTTGAAGTCAAGGGCTTCAACCAGGGCGGCTTTTAAACTGGCGAGAAGCGCCTCCCGGGTATGTTCCTGGCAGTTCACTCCCGGGACTTCGGCGATCCACCCGATCCACCATTCGCCGTCCCGTTTGAGGACCGCCGTAAATGTATTGGGCATCTCGCTTGCCTTTAAAATGATGGTATCACTTCGCCTCGCGACTGTCCACGCCCTCCCCTTCCGATTCAGATACACTGCCGACATGGTTTTCTCCTTATACTCAATTCAATTTTTTGGGAATAAAACCGTCCATCTTAAAGACGTGCAAATTGAGCGATATTCTCATACTGCGCCGGCGGCGGCCCAATCGATCCTGCCAATTCCCGCACGACCGGAAACGGGGCCTGAAACCGGCCTCGGAAAATGGGCCTCAGAATCAGGGAAACGGTAAACCGGGCACCGATTTAGGTGCCGATTTGCGGGGGAAAATCATATTGCGGGCGGAGGGCCTTTCTGCTAAAATAGCGCGGTATTCTTATCCCCCGTAGGAGCTTCCGAAAATGTCCGGTCATTCAAAATGGGCGTCGATCAAGCATAAAAAAGGCGCCGCCGACGCCAAGCGCGGCAAAATCTTCACCAAGATCATTCGGGAAATCGCCGTGGCCGCCCGGGCCGGCGGCGGCGACCCGGACAAGAATCCCCGGCTGCGCAAGGCCATCCAGGACGCCAAGAACGCCAACATGCCGGCCGACAACGTCAAACGGGCCATCCAGAAAGGCACCGGGCAGCTGGAAGGCGCCTCCTACGAGGAAGCCATTTTCGAAGGATACGGGCCCGGCGGCGTGGCCATTTATCTGACCGTCCTGACCGACAACCGCAACCGGACGGTCTCCGAGATCCGCCACATTTTCACGAAAAACGGCGGGACGATCGGAACCCAGGGCTGCGTGGCCTTCCGCTTCAAACGCGGCGGATACATCGACATCGAAAAAGCCGCGGTCGCCGAAGAGAAGCTCATGGACCTCGCCCTCAACGCCGGGGCCGACGACATCACCGACGAAGGCGACGTCTGGGAAGTCATCACCTCGGCCGACAAATTCGACGCCGTCCTCGAGGCCATCAAGAAGGAAGGCATCGAAACGGTCGAAGCGACCAACGGCTACATCCCCGAGGATTACACGAAGGTCGAGGGCAAGCAGGCCCACCAGACCCTCAAGCTCGTCGAAGAGCTCGAAGATCATGACGACGTCCAGACCGTCGCGGCCAACTTCGACATCTCGCCGGAAGACCTCGCCTCCTACGAAGGGGCCTGATCCCCGGACCGGGCGCCCCGCCCCCAAGGCCATGAGGGTTCTCGGCATCGATCCCAGCAGCGTCGCCACGGGCTACGGCCTCCTCCAATCCGACGGCAACGACTCGCTCGTCCTGGCCTACGGGGCGATCAAGCCGTCCCGCAAGGCCGAGCTTCCGGCCAAGCTGCTGGAAATCAAGAACGGCATCGAACGCCTGATCTCCGCCTACAATCCCGACGAGATCGCCGTCGAAAATCCGTTCTACGGCCTCAACATCAAAACGGCGATCACCCTGGGCCAGGTCCGCGGCGCGGTCCTGGTCGCCGTGGCCTCGGCCTCAGTCCCCCTCTTTGAATATTCCCCCCTCGAAATCAAAAAAGCCGTGACCGGCTACGGCCAGGCGGAAAAAGTCCAGGTCGGGCTCATGGTCCGCTCGCTGCTGCGGGTCGACGACGACGCCATGGAGGAGGACGCGGCCGACGCCCTGGCCTGCGCCTTCTGCCATCTCAACGCGAGCCTGGCCAAAAAAAATCTCGACGATAACCTGATCTGAAGTTTATCGGTGCTAATTTATACGGCGAAGCGGAAATTGATGATGTCCCCGTCGCGGACGGGATATTCCTTGCCTTCCAGGCGCAGCGTCCCCCGCGTCCGGCATTCGGCGATCGTCCCGCCGCCGGCGATAAAATCGTCGTAAGTCACGACCTCGGCCCTGATGAAGCCGCGCTCGATGTCGGAATGGATCTCGCCCGCCGCCGACAAAGCCTTCGTCCCGTCCCGGATCGTCCAGGCCTTGACCTCGTCCGGCCCGACGGTGAAAAACGACAGCAGCCCCATCAGCCGATACGTCTCGGCGATCAGCTTGTCCCGGGCCGGCCGGTCGATCCCGTAATCCGCCAGGAAAGCCCGCAGCTCTTCTTCCGGCAGCTCCCGCAGCTCCATCTCGATTTTGGCCGAAAGCCCGATCACGTCGGTGTTGGCCTGCTCCGCCCAGGGCTTGAACGGAGCGAGCACAACGGCCTCCCGCCGGATGTCTTTTTCATCGAGATTGACCGCGACGATCAGCGGCTTCTGGCTTAAAAAACGGAATCCGCGGATCAAAACCTCTTCGTCCGGCTTGAGCTGGAGGAGCCGGAGCGGCCGTTCCTCCTCGAGATGAGCGCGGCAGACTTTAAGCACGGCCAGCTCCCGGATGTCCCGCTCGTTTTTCTTGGCCGCGATATCCTTTTCGAGCCGCTCAAACCGCTTCTCGATCATGGCCAGGTCGCTGAGGAGGAACTCCATCTCCACGTCCCGAAGATCCCGAACGGAATCGACCGATTCGCGGGGATGGGGAACGGCCGGGTCGGCGAATCCGCGGACGACTAAAAGCAGGGCGTCTGCGGTGCGGAGTTTGCCCAGGAATTGCTCGGAGAAGCCGCCTTTGTGCCCCTCGCCGGCGGCGATGCCGGCCATTTCCGTGAATTCGATGGTCGCCGGTGTTTTTTTCTTGGGCTTGAAGATCTCGGCCAACCGGTCCACGCGGGAATCGGGAACCTTGACCACGGCCACCGGCTCCGGGCCCTTGGCCGCGGCGTCGGCCGCCGATAACCCGGTCAAGGCGGAAAATAGAGTCGTTTTGCCGGAAAGCGGAGGGCCGACCAGGGCGATTTTCATTTTATTCTCGCTTCGAGGGAAATTCGGATGATCGAAGAGGTCAGGATACGGTTTTTCCCCGGCTTTTTCAAGGACACGGCGTAAGGCCGAGGGCTTTGAGAGCCGAGGTTGCGGCGCGTTTCAGCATCCCGCGCGGCGAAGGAAGGGCGGCCGCCTTCCGAAGAAATTCGCCGGCGCCGCGATCTCCGCTTTTTCCGAGGGCGTCCAGACAGGCGGCCTGGACGACGTAGCTGTCGTCATCGGAAAATCGTTTCCGGAAAAAGGAGCTCAGCCGTTTATCCGTGAGATCCCCGAGCTTTCCGATCGCCGCCGCCCTCACCTTGGAACTCGGATCGAGGGCGCATTTCTTGAAAAAGGCGGCGGTTTCAACCGAACCCGCCGACTTCAGCCCGGCAAGCAGCGCCTCCAGGGCTCCACGACGCACCGCCCAGAAGGGATCATTCGTAGCCGCCGCTCGCAGCGCCTCCGCGACGCCCTTCTCCCCGCCGTGAGCGGCCAATTGCTCCGCCGCCCACAAACGCTCCACCGCCTCTCCATGGGTCAAATCGAAAAGCAACTCGTCCGTCGGCTTGTGAAAAACCAGTTCCTTGAGGAGCGTCTGGCCCTCGTCGAAATGGACCGACAAAGGGCGAACGTCGGAAACGAAGGCGAACGTCTCCTCCGCTTTCGTTACCTCGACCCTTTCGATCCGCGTGCCTCGATCGGTGACGATCCCGATCCGGACCGGAACGCGGAAAATCGAAACGCCCCGGGTCATGTCCTGGACCTGGGCGACGCGCAGCCGGACCGTCCGGCCCGCTTCATCCCACGTCCAATCCACGTCGAACACCGGGTGGCCCGGCCGGAAGATCCACTGTTCGAAAAACCAATCCGGATTGACGCCCGCCGCGTCCTTGACCGCGTTGATGAAATCATGCGTGTCCGCCGTCCGGAATTCGAAACGGCGCAGAAACAAGCTCATCGACTCGAAAAAGGCCTTGTCGCCCAGGACATTGCGGAGCATGTGGAGGATCGCGGCGCCTTTGGGATAGGCGTGGGCGTCCATCACGTCCCAGGGTTCGTTATAGCGGTTGAACACGAGCGGCCGCATATATCGGTTTTTCGCTTCCCACAAGTATTCGTTCTTTTTATCAAGGAGGTTGAGCGCCCCTTCGTCCTCACCGCGGTCGAAGCGGGTCCAGAGGTACTCGGAGTACGTGGCGAAGCTCTCGCTCAGCCAGACGTCCGTCCAATGCCGCTCGGTGACCAGATTCCCCCACCATTGATGGGCGAGCTCGTGGGCGACCAGGCCTTCGCTCGAAAAATCCTGGTCCGCCCGGGCGTCGTGGATCGTGTCGTCCCCGAGCATCGTCGCCGAGGTCGCTTCCATGCCGCCGCCGGTCCCGGCCGTGCAGATCTGATCGTATTTCGCCCAGGGATAGGGGTAGGCGAAGGTCGTATTGTAAAAATCGATCATCCGGGGCGTTTTTTGAAACGAACGGGGCGCGGCCGCCGCCGCCCTCGGATAAACCCAGTAATTTACCGGCAGATCGCCCAGCTTGTCCGGCAAAACGACGAACGGGCCGGCGACCAGCATGACGTTATAAGTCGGGTGGGGCTGATCCTGAAGCCAGTGAAACGTCGCCGTTCCAGCCGCCGCGTCCGCCGCCTCTTCGACCAGCCGACCGTTGCTGAGCGCCTTCCAACCATACGGCACGGTGATTTGAAGCTCGCTCGTCGCCTTGTCGTTGGGGGCGTCGAAACACGGAAACCACCGATGCGCTTCCTCCGGCCAATTGTACGTCGCGACCTGGGCCGGAGCGTCCGGCGTCTCGGCGATGAATCGCAAACCCCTTTTCGGGGCCGTGAGCGTGTAGCGGATCTTCAGAACGATCGTTTCCCCATAAGCCAGAGACGCCGCCAAAACCGTCGTCAGCCGGCCGTCAGCCATTTCAAAAGGAAGGCCCTTCCCGTCGGGACCGCAGACGTCTTCGACCTTGAATTGATCGGCGTCGAGGACGATCCGGTCGAGGCCGTCCTTCAAAGCCGACAGGGTGATCGCCGCTTCGGCCTTCATCGTTTCCGTTTTTTCATCTAGCCGGGCGTCGATCCGGTAATGACGGACGTCGAATTCCCGCGACCGCTCGAAATGCGCGGGACGATCGAAAATATTACGGGCAGGCTGCCGGGCGGATAGTGCGGCCGCAACCGCAGCCGCCATAAGGAGAAACGACGCGGATTTCTTCAATTTCTAGCGGCCGGCGCAGCTCTGGTCCGAGAGAACCAGCCGGGTCATGTCGAAGCCTTTTTCCGCGCACCGGGCGACGATTTCCTTATACAAGGTTTCGTCGATTTTCGGCGTCCGGGCCAGGATCCAGAGATAATCGCGGTCGGGGGCGCCGACGACGACATGGCTGTAGTCCTCGGCCAATTCGATGATCCAGTAGTCCCCGCGGAACGGCCAGAAAAATTGGACGCGGAGCTTCGCATTGCCGGTCCCCTCGACGACAAAGGCCTTTCCTTTAGCGATTTTCAGCTTTCCGTCCGGCGAATCCTTCCGGCAGGAGTTGATCACCCGGACGTAGCCCTTGTCCGTCATCTCATAGACCGCCGTTGAACAGTGGCATCCCTTCTGGAATTTCTGCGGGAAGGCGGCGATTTCGTACCACGTCCCCATATACCGCTGGAGGTCCACCGAAGGGACCGTCTGGAGCGGGGGCTTGTCATCGCCGCTCGCGGCAATGGAAAACAAACAAACCCACGAGAGGAGGATGATGATGGTTTTCATGGGAACATTATCCACTGCCGTCCGTTTCCGGACAAGAGTAAAGAATTTTATTCATATTTATAGAATATACCGCGGGCCATCCCTGTAGAGAAAAATCTGGTACAAATCCTGCAGCCAAAGTCAAACGGAGGGAAAAATGGCCCAACCGCTTTCCAAGCGTTCATCCCGTCAAACGTCATTCCTTTCGTCCGGCCGGCCGAGCCGCCGCGACTTCATCAAATCGGCTCTCGCCCTCGGCGGAGCCGCGCTTCTTTCCCGGCACCGTCTCTGGTCTTTTCCGGGCAAGGCTCCGTTCACCTATAAATTCAGC
>Ga0172371_10006298_pt1 | contig 17310 bp, 13 predicted proteins | sample Lak12m_FD_114543 | JGI IMG/M metagenome (GOLD analysis project Ga0172371, IMG submission 114543) | Freshwater microbial communities from Kabuno Bay, South-Kivu, Congo - kab_022012_12m | ecosystem: Environmental > Aquatic > Freshwater > Lake | place: Democratic Republic of the Congo: South-Kivu...
ACAAGTAGCTGTGGAAACTGGCAGAACTGTTTATCGTGTCAAGCATGATCTCCTGGATGATTATTTGCGCCAACAACTCAAATCACCTGCCGTTCGCATGTGTCTTGCGTAAGTCCTAAGACTGTCAAAATATAAGAGATGATAGTTCTGCAAGGGGCGGGCTAATTATTAATTATACGGACTCTTGATACGCTGTAATTATACCGTTTAGCCAATCATCAGAAGAATGTTATCCCGCAATTACACTTGATACTTTCACCAATCAATGCAACCCTTACTTAAAATAATATACACGATCACCTTTTGGAAACAAACATTTATGAGCGATCAATCAACCCCAAAATCGAGAAAACTGCTCGACCAGATCCGCGACGCCATTCGCTTGAAGCATTATTCCTATAGCACCGAGAAAACCTATGTTCACTGAGCAAAACGGTATAGCCTGTTTCATAACCAACGCCATCCGGCTGAGATGGGCGCCACTGTTTTGCACTCATTTGTTGGAAGCCGGGTACGACATTCGCACGGTTCAGGAGCTGCTTGGGCATGAAGATGTAAAAACAACAATGATTTACACCCATGTCCTCAACCGCGGACCAAAGGCAGTACGCAGTCCGTTAGATGAATAAGTTCCTGATATGAATCAATAGCACCCTCCATTTTCGGAGAGTGCTTCATGATCCACCATAATTTTGAATTTACCGCGGACCGACAAGCACGGGCCTGAACTTATACCCATAGATAATCATGCCCCGCTCGTCGCCATCCTCGCGCAGCTTGCGGGTGACCATCTCGACCGGCGCGCCGATCTGAACTGGTTCATCGCCCAAATCAGTCAATTGGGCAGTGACAATAGGCCCCTCGGCAAGCTTGACCAGAGCGACAGTATAGGGGGCGTTCTCCTCATAACCGGCTGGCGGATCGTAGATGGTAGTGTATGAATAAACCTCCCCGCGCCCACTGAACTGATAGGGCGTGCGCGCCTCCTGTCCGCATTCCGGGCAGATGTCGCGCGGCGGGAATAGACGGGCATTGCAGTGGGGACATACTTCACCGACTAGAGCGTAGCGTTGCTTGCGTAAGCGCCAATGGCGTGAAATTTCCATAGTTTATTCTCCTTCACAATAACAACCTCTTGCTGCGGAGGGTAGTGTAGTGGAATCGGGCTATCAGGAACTATCAAGTAGCAGAGAGCCTTCAGCCGACAGCCTGCAGTTTAAGACATTTTGCGCTGTGGGCTCTCGGCTGGAGGCCACTGGCTGTAAGTTACTCCATCGCTTCCAGAACGTGCGTGGCGGCGACAGCGCCGGTACTACCCAGACATTGGATCAGGGCGCGGCGCGGATGGGGGAGCTGGTTCACTCCAGCCAGGCCGCGCAACTGCAAGACAGCCTCAACCGCCTGATAGACGCCGGTTGCGCCGCCAGGATTGCCGCGCGCCTTCAAGCCGCCCATCGTGTTAATCGGCAGGCTGCCTTGTAAGCTGATCGGGGCAGGGGCTTTTCCATTCTGGCGCGAGTCGCCGGGTTGCGCCAGTCGCCAACCCTGGCCGCGCTCGGCATAACCGGCTGCTTCCAGCGATAAAGCGGCGTAAATCGAATACGCATCGCACAACTCAAAGAAATCCACCTGCAAGGGCGTAATATGCGCCTTCTGACAAACCCGTTCCACCGAAAGACGCGCGGCCTGGAAGGTAAGCGGGTCTGTGCGATCATGCAGCGCCAACCGGTCGGCGACCAGGCTGGAGCCAGCGATGCGCACCCGAGGGCGGTCAGCCGGCAACAAGTCGGAACGGGTCAACAGCAGAGCTGCCGCCCCGTCCGCACGCGGCGCGATATCGAGCAAGTTGAGCGGATCGCTCACTATCTCGGCGCGGTCATACGCTTCCACGCTGATCGGTTTACGAAACATAGCGTGTGGATTGCCCACGCCGTTAGCGTGCGCCGCCACAGGAAAACCGGCAAAAGCTGAACGAGGTGGGTTAAATTCATACAGATAACGGCGCATCAGCAGCGCCGCCTGGATAGTCGGTGTGACGCCATGCACCGTCTCGTAATCGCTATCGCCGCCGGTAGCCAGAGCGGCCTCGACCGTCGCCCCTACCTGGTCGGTGAACTTTTCCACCCCCACCACCAGCGCCGCGTCCACCATGCCTGAGGCGACCGCGATAAAACCGCTACGCAGCGCCGCGCCGCCCGACGCGCCTGCCGCCTCCAGGGTTGTCGCCTCGATGCCAGTCAATCCGGCAAAATCGGCGATCAAGGCGCCCAAATGCGCCTGGCGTGAAATTTCAGGCGCCAACATATTGCCGACAAACAGCGCTTGCGGCTGCAAACCGCCAGCATCCTGCCGCGCCGCCTCAATTGCCTGCAAGGCTAACTCGCGCAGCGAGGTATCCCAATGCTCTTCAACCGCAGTTTGCCCGATTCCAGCAATGATAACGTCGCTCATAGTCATCCGGTCATTTCATGGTAATTTTGCCGCGCAAGCGGGCGTACTCGGCGTAGTCAATCTGCGTGCGACGGGCGATGTAATCCTGCGTATGCAAGGCCAGGTCGCGCCGCCTCCGGTTTGCTTCAGTGACAGTCAACACAAAGGCATCTGAACCAGCGCCGGAACCAAAGGAAACCATGAAAATGCGGTCGCCCGGCTCAGCAATGTCCAGGATAGCAGTCAAACCGATGATCGCCGCGCCGGCGTAGGTATTCCCGATCAGCGATACCAGCATGCCAGTTTTGATCTGCTCCTTACTAAAGCCGAGCATCTCCGCCGCGCGTTGTGGAAACTTGGTGTTTGGCTGGTGAAAGACGGCATATTTATAATCGGCGGGGGAGGTATGAGTTGCTTCCAGCATCGCCTTGCCGGCTTCAGTGATATGGGTGAAATAAGCCGGTTCACCGGTAAAACGTTGCCCATGCTCCGGATACTTGGCGTTCGGTCGCCGCCAGAAATCGGGGGTATCGGTGACATAAGAATAGGTCGCTTCGATCACCGCCAGGGAATTCTCCGCCGGACCCAACAAAAAAGCCGCCCCACCTGCCCCAGCGGTATATTCCAGCGCATCGCCGGGTTTACCCTGGGCTGTGTCCATGCCGATTGCCAGGGCGTAATTTGCCATGCCCGAGCCGACAAAGCCAATCGCCGCCACCATTGCCTCTGTACCGGCTTTGCAGGCGAATTGCCAGTCGGCAGCCTGTACGTGCGGCGCGGCGCCGATCGCTTCAGCCACAATAGTAGAGGTCGGTTTGACTGCATAGGGATGCGATTCGGAGCCGACCCACACCGCGCGCACTTCGCGGGGCGGGACGCCGGCGCGCGCCATGGCGTTACGCGCCGCCTCGATGGACATGGTTGCCACATCCTCGTCCAAACCCGGCACAGACTTCTCTTTAATCGGTACACCGCCCTTACCGGCAGTCCAGATGCGCGCCACTTCTGTGGCTGGCAGACGGTAACGCGGCACATAAGCGCCGTAACCGGCGATTCCCACTGACCGGTAGGGTTTCAAAAGGATATTCTCGGGGGACATTTGCTCCATAAAGTGTACCTGCCAATTTCGTTCGAAAGATTACTTCCAATTACTCAAAATTTCTTGAGCGCGGTCAATGCGCACGGTTTGCTCAGCGACCAATTGGGCGGCCAGGCGTTCAACCTGCTCGCCCTGCGCGCCGGCGGCAATGGCAACCTGGCGAGCGTGCAAGCTCATATGGCCGCGCTGGATGCCTTCGGTCGCCAGGGCGCGCAAGGCCGCCAGATTCTGCGCCAACCCCACCGAGACGATAATCTCGGCCAGATCAGCCGCGCTGTGCACGCCCATCAATTTCAAGGCCGCCCGTGCGGCGGGATGCACGCGCGTTGCTCCGCCGATGATACCAACCGCCATAGGCATCTCTAGTGAGCCAGTCAGGTTGCCCTGTGCATCCTTGCCCCAGGCGCTGAGCGAGGTATAACGCCCACTACGCGCCGCGTAAGCGTGCGCGCCGGCCTCGACCGCGCGCCAGTCATTGCCCGTCGCAATCACCACCGCGTCAACCCCATTCATAATACCCTTATTATGGGTAGCGGCGCGGTAAGGGTCGGCGACGGCAAAAGCCCAGGCAGCGATGATGCCATCGCGCACATCTTCGGCGCAGAATGACTCAAACGCCAGCGCAGCCAGCGGGATAGTGCAGCGCGACCGGGCCAGGCGGCGGTCGGCCAAGTTCGAGAGAATACGCAGGTGAACGCGCCCACCGCTCAAAGCTGCCAGGCGCGGCGAAAGGCGTTCTGCAGCCGTATTCAGCGCATTGGCGCCCATCGCGTCGCGCACATCGTAGATCAGATGCACCACAAGGAATGGGCCGACCGGCGATTGCTCGACCAGCCGCACTTCTAAATCGCGCGGGCCGCCGCCCAGCTTCTTTAACACCGGGTCTATCTCCGCCGCCTCGGCCAGCAACGCTTCTTTTGATTCCAGGATTGCCAGGCGCGCCGAGGGCAAATCCACTACTTCCAAGATTTGGATTTGGGCGATCATCTCAGGCGGCGTGGTATGGGCGATGAAACCGCCACCCTGGCGCGCCAGCTTAGCCATAAACGACGCGCCGGCTACCACCGAAGGCTCTTCAATCACCATTGGTACCAATACATCGCGGCCGTTGACCTGGAAATTCAAACCAATCCCCAGCGGCAGACTATAGACGCCGAGAACATTCTCGGTCATGTGATCCGCCTGGGAGAGGGATAGGCCGGCCGCGCTGCTCAAAGCAGCCGCTTCTTCCGGGGAAAGGCCAGCCCGGCGGCTGATTTCCGCCAAACGCTGATCTGATCCCAGCTTGTAAAAACCAGGTATACGGGAAATTTCGGTAGATTCGCTCATTTTCAACCCTTGAGTTATAACTACCCCCCACTGGCAAAAACTATCAAACCCGGACAAAATAGGGTAAAATTAGCCTGCGGTGAGGATCGGCTGATGGTGTTATTAACGAGAGAACAATTAGAGGACCGGCTGGTGGCATTACATCGCGCCAGCCTGGAGATGGTTAGCGACCTTTCGCTTGAAACCGTCCTGGAACGAATTGTACAACTGGCGCGCGAACAGTCTGGCGCACGCTATGCGGCTTTGGGCGTGGTAAATGACGCGGGCGATCTGGAACAGTTTATCCCAATCGGTATGTCCAAACAGGAAATTGAACGCATCGCGCATCCGCCGATCGGCAGAGGTTTATTAAGCGCGATGCAAGACGAGCTTGAGCCGGTGCGCATCTCTGAGATCAGCGCCGACCCGCGCAGCGTTGGTTTCCCTAAGAATCATCCCGAGATGCATTCGTTTCTAGGCGTGCCAATTGTTCAACGCGAGCGATTGTTGGGTCAGATCTACCTGACCGATAAGATGGATTACCCCGAATTCACGCGTGAGGACGAGCGCGTACTGGAAACGTTGGCGGCCTATGCGGCAATCGCCATCACCAACGCCCGGTTATATCAGAAGTTCGTCCGGCGCGACCGCGAGCTGCAGGCGCGCAACGATGATCTAAAATTACTCAACGATGTGGCCACAAACCTGACCAGTTCGTTGGACATTGACGATATTCTGGCTAAAACGCTCGATCTGGTAATGGAGTATCTGAACGTGGAAGCCGGCGAGATTTTCCTGGTCGAAGATGGCGAACAGGAGCTGCACCTGGCGCTCCACCGCGGCGATTTTATCGAAGCATTTTCCATCCTGGACCGTTTTCACATCGGTCAGGGTTTCATCGGCAGCGTGGCAGCCACCGGCAAAATGCTGATCAGCACAAACCTGCGCCAGGAAATGCGCTATTTAAGTCCGGCAGTTCTGGAGGCTGGTTTTCAATTGATTTGCTGCATCCCGCTCACTTCCAGCGGTAAAGTGGTGGGAGTGCTGAGTGCAGCAAGCCGCCGGTTGTGTAAACTGGACGAGCGCCAGTTGAATATGTTAACCGCCATCGGCGCCTGGGCGGGGGTGACGATTGAAAACGCCCGCTTGAATCGCCAATCGCGCCGCCTGGCCGTGCTGGAAGAGCGCGAGCGGATCGGTATGGATTTGCACGATGGCATCATTCAATCCATCTATGGGGTGGGACTGGCGCTAGACTTTGCCCGTATGGCGTTGGCCGAAGATCCAGCCGATGCACAGCGCAAGATCGAAGAATCCATTAGCTCGCTCAACAGCACCATCCGGGATATTCGGGCTTACATCCTGGATTTGCGCCCGCGCCAGTTCCACGGCGAGGACCTCAAACAGGGTTTGCAGCGGTTGGTGGATGAATTTCAATCCAACTGCGCCACGCGCGTGAACCTGGTGGCGCCGGAAGACGGTCTGGTAGATTTTCCTTCTCAAAACGCCACTGCCCTGTTCCATATTTGCCAGGAGGCGCTGGCTAACATCGTCAAACACGCTCGCGCTCAGTATGCGGAAGTTCATCTATGGACTACACGCGACCGCGTCTTATTGGAAATATCCGACGATGGGCGAGGTTTTGACCTGCGTAAGATGAATATCACCCTCGGACATGGTCTCTCAAATATGCACGCGCGCGCCCGCAAAGTCGGCGGCGATGTGGAGATCACTTCCTCGCCGGGCGGCGATACAGAACATCGCAGCGGCGCCACCGTCCTGGCGTGGGTGCCACGGCGGGCGGTGTGAGGCGATGGAGCTGATTTCCAGCCGGAATAATCCCAAGATCAAACAGGCGCGGGCTCTGCAACAGCGTAAAGCCAGACAGGAAGCCCATCAGTTTTTGGTAGAAGGCATCCGGCACGTTGGGGAGGCGGTTGAGGCTGGCGCGGAGGTAGAAGCAATCTATTACGCCCCCGAATTATTAAAAAGCGATTTTGCCTTGCAACTGGTCAGCCGGCAGGCAGAGCGAGGCAAACCCTGTTATGCGACTTCGCCGGAAGTGTTTACCAGCCTGGCAGAAAAAGACAATCCGCAGGGCATTCTGGCGGTTGTGCGCCAACCGGAGCGCCGCCTGGCCGAGTTGAATCCGGGCAATTTCAGTTGGGGAGTCGCCCTGGTCGCGCCGCAAGACCCTGGCAACCTGGGCGCCATTTTACGCACCGTGGACGCAGTGGGCGCCAGCGGATTGCTCTTAATCGAGAGCAGTGTGGATATTTACCATCCAGCGGCAGTACGCGCCAGCATGGGGGCGCTATTCTGGTATCCAGTGATACAGACGACCTTTACAGAGTTTCGGGTGTGGGCCGCTGATAAAAGCTATCATGTGTACGGCAGTTCAGCGCACGCGGGAACAGACTACCTTCAGGCGCGACCTTATCAGAAACCGCGTATCTTACTCTTGGGCAGCGAGCGGGAAGGTTTGACGCCGGAACAACAAAGCGCCTGCGAAAGTATGGCGCGGCTGCCGATGTGTGGACATGCTACTTCGTTAAATCTGGCGGTGGCGGCTGGCATTCTGCTCTACGCCATGCTCTAGCCACGCGCTGCTCATTTCAAATGCTGGTCAAAGAACTTAACTACCATGCGCACCAGTTCCGCGATACTGGGCTGGATATCCCCATCCACCGGACGGAAGCTATGCCCGGCGTTTTTGACTACCACCAGTTCGACTGGAACGCCGGCGGCTTTTAACGTGTCGAACAGAATTTGCGATTGTTCGAGCGGCACGACTTCGTCACGGTCGCCGTGTAGGATCAGGAAAGGCGGGTCATCGGGTGTGACGTAAGTCACCGGACTATATTTCACCAGCAAGGGGTCATCCGGGCTGGCAGCATTAAAAATCATCTGACCGTAACGACGGCTGGAACCGGCAAACATCTGCTGGAGGTCAGACGGCCCAAACATATCCACCACTGCCTGCACACGGCTGGATTGATCGCCGTTTTCACCCACATCCCAACCTGCCTCTTGATCGGCGGCTCCTAATAAGGCTACCAGGTGCCCGCCGGCGCTGCCTCCAATCGCACCAATACGCTCTGGATCAATATGGTATTGAGCCGCGTTGGCGCGCAGATGTCGCACGGCGCATTTTACATCTTCGATTTGGGATGGAAAGGTATACTTAGGCGCCAGGCGGTAATTAATCGCCGCCATCACATAGCCGCGCCGGATCAACCCTTCTTTGAAGAGCAAACCGACGCCGTCGCTCTTATCGCCGCCGGTCCAACCACCGCCATGTACATATAGCACCACTGGCGCAGCCCCACCTGTCGTTTTTGGTTGATACACATCCATGGTGAGCTTCACGCCATCTGCAACGGTGCAATACGTAAGATCAACCTGCAGCGCAGCAGGCGTCGAGCTGAGACCACCCTGGCCTGTTTGGGTAGCTGACGGAGAGGCAAAAAGAAACTCGGCGCGGGTTGTTCCAGGGCTTTGGAGAGTGACCACCGCTGGACCAATCAATGTGTAGTCGCTGCCCGAGGGCGGAGACATCTGCGCCTCGACTGGTTTATCCCAGCTGCCCGGAATGACTACCGTCGCCACGCCGTCCGCGCCGCTCTCGCCGCCAAACCCGGCGCAGGCAAAACGCGCCCCTGCCAATGGAGGGTCACTGGCATCTAACTCGCCGTTGCCATTGGCATCCACAAAAGCATGCCCGAAAAAGAAGGTGTCGGCCATCATGATCGGGGTTGCCGTGCTGCCATTTTGCTGAACAGTCAGGTTGCAAGCCAGTAAAGGAAACAGAAAAAGCATCAGGATCAGCAGCGGTAAAGAACACCGCAGGCCGGGCAATTTTTTCATCCGTCCGGCGCTTCGCTCTCGTTCAGCCGCGTTGATCAAATCAAGCATATACACGCCTCCTGGCGATGAATCTAATTCTACTCCGCTATTGCCCCAGAAGCAACTCTTGATCCGAGGCAGCGGCGGCCAAAGGCTCCAGCCCTGGATGAGCCTGTTCCCAGGCATGGTAAGCGTCTGCCATCTCGGAGAAGGTCGCCCAGCGTACCTGACCGCTGGCAACCAACGGATCAATCACTTCGCTCAAAAAGCGTTCAAGGGTAGCATAAGGATGCGCCGGGTCGCCGCGAAACTCTGCCGGGTGGAGCGTGAAGTGAAAGACATTCACCTGGCCGGGTTGCGCGGCAGCCAACGAAGCGCGCAGGCTTTGCGCCAGGAAATCGAAATAAGCCGGGTCGCCATCAGGCGACTGGCTACGACGCATACTGGCGAAATCATCCCGCTCATACAACCCTTCAGGCAAGTAAACGATCTTTCCAAACGGGTCGTGTTGGGAAAACCACTGTGTGTCTATTCCATCCGTGCCCCCGGAAGGTCGCCAGGGATGGATGCCAGTCAACTCCAGCGGTGTAGTCTGGGTGCGCGGACTCTTCCAATCGCTATTGATATCTAATCCGGCGCAGGCAGCCGCATCCAATACAGCCGGGTAGAGATTGCCGCCACTCCAATAACGGATTTGCGCCACCCCGCTGGCTTGCCGCACTGTTGCAATTTCTTCCTTCATCACCGCGCACCAGGTTCGCACAGGCAGCCTTTCCGAATTCTTCCCTAAGTGCGCGTCTTCATGAAAATGCAAAGCGATCTCGTTCCCGCTGGCAGCCAGGTCCGCCAAGACAGAGTTGCCTGTTTCGATGGCAACCTGCGTAAACGGCGTCTGCGCCTGGACGGTCATCCGCCCACTATGGCGCTCGATGATCTCTGCCACAGTCTGGATATCGCGTACATGCCGCTCAAAGAAGGCCCGTTCATGATAATTCCCCTTCTTAACAAAACCTGGCAAGTTTTCACCCACCAGCTTGCTCGGAACCGCGCCAAAAGGCTCGACGTGCATCCCAATTCCGAACAACAAGATCGCCGGCGACTGGCTTGCTACGCCGGTCGGCCGCGCGGCGGTGTTGGTTGAAAGCGTCGCGGAGGGCAGCGGCTCGGAAACCGTTTCCGTCGGCTTGACAATCACGGGCGTTTGGCTGGCAAGCGGAGCAGCGGGTGTATATTGAGCCTGCAATGGCGCGCTGATCGTAAACGGCAAGAGTCCGGTGCAGGCGGAAGAGGTCGCTGTAGTCAGCGCCAATAAGATCGTCGAGAAGATTTTCATGCGATTCATTTTGACAGCCTCCGGTATCTATAACCAGTCTAACCGGTTAATGTGAGGGGACTGCAAGCCAGATGTAAATTTTCTGTAATCAAAATTAAGTACGGAAAATCGAGATACGCGGTATGATAAACGGTTGGCGTGAAAACGTTTGCAAGACAATATTGTAGAAAGGCCAGCATCCCGGCAGCGGATAACCATTGTTATGAAACATGTTTTTAGATTAACGGATTATCTAAAACCTTACTGGAGGCAGGCAAAACAACCATTATTAACTTATTGACCCGGTTCTATGAGATCAATCGGGGTAGAATCGCTATAGATGGCACAGATATCCGTCAGATCAAGAAAGCCGACCTGCGCCGTAAGATGGGACTAGTTTTGCAAGACACTTTCTTATTTTCGAATACCGTAATGGAAAATATCCAGTATGGGCGGCTAGAGGCAAGCGACGAAGAGTGCATCGAAGCGGCCAGGATGGCGGATGCGGATCAGTTCATCCGCCAATTGCCGCAAGGTTACCCCAGACCATGCTTTCGGAGCGAGGCAGCAACCTCAGCCAGTTCAAAGGACAGGCTATCTAGAGCGAGCATTGGCGGTAAAGAACACCGCTGTGGAAAGGATAACCCATGCAGGAGCGGTTAAACTTTCGAAGCAGGTTGATTTACGGTTGCGGCGATACCGGTTTCAGCCTGACTACTACCATTATTGCCGCCTTCTTCGCTATCTTTTTAACCGACGTAGTGGGCATCTCGCCCGGCGTAGCCGCCATTGCAATCTTTGCCGGGCGTAGCTGGGATTACATCAATGACCCGTTGATCGGGCATATTTCTGACCGCACGCGCAGCCGTTGGGGCAGGCGGCGGCCGTTCCTGTTGTTCGGGGCTTTGCCTTTTGCCCTGGCTTTCATACTGATGTGGTATCGCCCGCCGGTTGAAAGCCAGATAGGACTGGCGATTTATTACGCGATTGCTTACGTGTTGTTCGATTCAGCGGCAACCTTTGTTTACATGCCCTATTTCGCGCTGACGCCTGAACTGACCTCGAACTACGACGAACGCACTGCGCTGACCACCACCCGTATGTTCTTCTCCATCCTGGGCAGCCTGCTCGCTTTCACGCTTCCAATGCTCATCATCGGTTCGTTTCAACCCCAGAACGCCGGGCGGGTTTTGTTGATGGGCGCGCTGTTTGCCTTTGCCAGCGCCATTCCGCTGTGGGTCGTATTCTTCGGTACGCGCGAGCGCGCGGAATTTTTAACATTGGGGCAACCAGGTTTAGGCGAGTCGTTAAAAGCTGCCGCTCACAACCGCCCGTTCATTTTCGGCATGGTCATCTTCCTGCTTACCTGGGTCTCGATTGATATTCTACAAACCACCCTGTTATATTTCATCAAGTATGTGGTGCAGCGCGATGCAGATAGCGACTTGATTATGGCGGTAATCTTCATCACAGCCATGCTCGTTCTGCCCATCTGGGAATTTGCCTCGCGCAAATGGAATAAGCGGAAGGCCTACGCGATTGGAATCGCCTTTTGGGCGGTGGTTCAAATCGTATTGATTACTCTAAATCCCACTGTCGCCCTGCCTGTAATCCTGGTCTTGTGTGTATTGGCCGGTGTGGGCGTCAGCGCGGCGCATGTCTTGCCCTGGGCTATCTTGCCTGACGCCATCGAGTGGGACGAATGGCAAACCGGCGAGCGACACGAGGGGATGTTCTATAGCCTGGTAACGCTGGCGCAAAAGGTGGCTTCTTCGGTGGCTATCCCGCTCATCTTACTCATTTTACAGTTTACCGGCTATAGGCCGACATCGGCTGTACAACCCGCCAGTGCGCTGCTCGGCATCCGCCTGGCGATTGGCCCGATCCCGGCGTTGTTGTTATGTATTGGAATAACCTTTGCGATCCTTTATCCGCTCGACCGCGAAAGCCACCGACGGATTGTCCAGGAACTGGAAGCGCGGCGCGCCACAAGCGTTACGGAGCAAAAATGAGCGAGATTACTGTGCTACCCGTGCAGACCCGCAAAGAACGGCAGATCTTCCTGACTTTTCCCTGGCGGATCTACAAAGATGACCCACTGTGGGTACCGCCCTTATTGCCCGACTGGGAAGAGCGGGTAGACCCGCAACGGGGCGTCTTTTTCAAGCGCGGTGTGGCGGATTTTTTCATCGCCTGGCGGGACGGTCAACCGGTTGGCACGATTTGCGCCGCCGAGGATCGCCAGTCGAACATTGAGCGCGATGAACACGAAGGCATGTTCGGCTTTTTTAATTTCATCGAAGACTATACGGTAATGGTTGCACTCTTGCAGCGCGTCCGGGAGTGGGCGCACGCCCGTGGACTGAATAGCCTGACCGGACCGTATAACCTGGATTATGAAGATAGTTATGGCATCCTCGTGGATGGGCGCGACCGACCGCCAGTGTTAATGTGCGGGCATACGCCGCCTTATTATCTGGATTTTGTTGAGCGATACGGCTTTCAACCGGCGCGTGGGGATAATATTGCCTTTGCGGTTGACCTGAGGCAAGAATTGGAAGCCAGCCAGCAGGTCAGACGGCTGGCAGAGCGAGTGCGACAGCGGGGCAGATTTACTGTCCGCTCCGCCGACCTGGCGCATTGGCAGGACGAACTGGAGAAGATCTACATTTTACTCAACCAGGCGTTAAGCCACTTGCCCGATTTCCGCTCCTGGCCGCGCGAGGTGGTATTCAACAGCCTGGCGCCCTTCCGTAAGATCGTTGACCCCGATCTGGTATTGTTTGCCCAAGACGGCGAGCGTACCGTAGGTTGGTTGCCTGGATTGCCAAATCTGAACGAGGCCTTTATCCATGTAAATGGGCTACGCCATCCTTGGGATTACCTCAAGTTAGCGTGGTATATGCGCCGCCAGCGGCGCCAGCCCGAATGCCTGACAATTAAAAGCGTGCTGGTGTCGCAAGAATACTGGGGCAGCGGCGTAGCGATCCTGCTATTCGACGAGATGTACCGGCGGGCGCGTCAGCGCGGTTATAAATGGATTGACGGTTCGTTAACCTCGGATGATAATCCAAACACACCGGCGCTGGGGGCGCGTTTTGGAGCGCAAATCTACAAGTGCTACCGGGCTTACCGAATCCAGATTTAATAATCTCAATTTGCGGAGGAACAATGACTGCCTATGAATTGCATTCGCTGAATTTACCTAAATTAACCGGCGCGGGGCTTTCTGCTTTCACTGCGGCGGTTGAAAACCCGGTCAGCCGGGCGCTGCTTTTGGGCGGCCTGCTAGAAAACGGCGGCATCCCCAAGTTGCGCCGCATCACGCTGCACGAGCCGCCAACTTTTTACCCGCTTGTGCAGCCAGAGCAGGAGGCGCAAGGTAATCCGGCGCCCTTTGAAGCGGGCGCGCCGCCAAAAGATTTCACCTATCTTTCGGCGCGCGATTATGCCAAAGCCTATCGAGATGGGACACTCAGCCCGGTGGAGGTGGCCGAAAAAGTGCTGGCGGCGATTGAAGCCAGCGAGCAAGGGGAAACGCCGCTGCGGGCTTTTATTGCCATTAATCGGCAGGATGTGCTGGCGCAGGCGCAAGCCGCGCAAGAACGCATCCGCTCCGGACATCCTTTGAGTTTGTTGGATGGCGTGCCGGCGGCAATCAAGGACGAAATTGATATGAAACCTTACCCCACCACAGTGGGGACGCGCTTCCTGGGCGCGACGCCAGCGGCAGAAGATTCGACGGTTGTAGCGCGGTTACGAGCTGCGGGGGCATTGCTGGTGGGCAAAGCTAACATGCACGAAATTGGCATCAATCCAAACGGCGCCAACGCCCATCATGGATCGGTGCGCAATCCTTACGACCCGCGCTGCGATTCGGGCGGTAGCTCAAGCGGCTCATCGGCTGCGGTGGCGGCGGGACTGACGCCGATTGCGATTGGCGCGGATGGCGGTGGTTCGATCCGTATCCCGGCGGCTTTGTGTGGCATCAATGGACTCAAACCGACCTTTGGGCGCGTCAGCGAATTTGGGGCTGCGCCGCTGTGTTGGAGCGTAGCGCATCTTGGCCCGCTGACTGCCAGTGTAGAAGACATGGCATTGACCTACGCGCTGATAGCCGGGCCCGATCCGCGCGAAGTCAATTCGCTGATCCAACCGCCAGTTAGCCTGGCAAACTGGAATCGGGCGGACCTGCGCGGCGTGCGCCTGGGCATCTACCGTAACTGGTTTGAACACGCTACGCCCGAAGTGGTGCAGCTATGCAAAGCCATGCTGGAACAACTCAAACATACTGGCGCGGAAGTCAAAGAGATTGTTATTCCAGAATTGGATGAAATCCGCATCGCGCATGCCGTCACCATCCTTTCGGAAATGGCAGTGTGTATGAAACCTTACCGGGCGCAGCGCAAGTTGCAGGGAGCGGCCGTGCGGCTCAGCCTGGTGTTGGGCGATGCCTTTACAGCCTCAGACTATCTGCAAGCGCAGCGGGTACGGACACGCGCCCTGGCGCATTTCCGGGAGATCTATCAGCAAGTGGACGCGGTCATCTCACCCGCGACTGCGCTGGCTGCCCAGCCGATCCCGCCGGGCGGCATTCCGGGCGGCTGGTCAGACCTGGGAACCGATACTGAGATGATGCGCTTCATTGTGCCCGGCAACCTGGTCGGTTTACCAGCTATTAGCTTCCCGGTCGGGTATGATGGACGAGGCATGCCGATCGGCATGCAAGCCATGGGACGCCATTGGGACGAACACCTGTTGCTGCGGATCGCTTACGTGGCCGAACAGGTCCTGTCGCGCCGCACACCCAAGGTCTATTACCGGATTTTTTAAACCGGCTGCTTCACGACTGAACTTATTATCCGGCGTCGGGCTTCCTGCCGCCGGATAAACAAAATATGACACCCCCCAGGTCTCGCTTAAGACAGATGTCATAACTGTCATAGTATAAACACGACAAATGTAATACTAGAATCAAGACAAATAACACACCCGTCGAATTGACTTTAAGCTTTATTGGATATAAAATACGTATTATTAATGTGACAAACATCACAAATATTCCGTATTTTCAGCAGGTGAGCATGCGCTTGTCGCGCCGTTGAAAACCAGCGTGGGGAGAAATCGCTGCAATCAAAGAATATCGGCAAGCCCATGAGCTGATTTATCGGTTTAACGGGTTCCTGTTTCTTTCAAGTTCAACACCATAATGGGCTTATAGCTTTAAGCTATACGGCGAAACTAGTTTCGCATGAATCAACCAAACATTCAGCTTCTGTAACGTTTTGTGGTTTTGTTGTTTGCCAGGCTGTTAAAGGTTTTACGCCTTTTGGAGGAGGTGCGAGAAATGGGAAAAGTCCTCTCCGTATACCCAGGATGCGGATGTGGCGTGAGTTACTCATGGAAAGGGGACTTGAAAACGCCATGAACCGCTTTGTGATCGCTGATCCTCGACGCTGTATTGGATGTTACGCCTGTATTGCAGGCTGTGTTGAAAACCACCGCAAGGCTGGGTTGCAAGCCTACCCGCGCCTGTATGTCACGCATACGCGCGCTGGCACGATGCCGGTGCAATGCCGGCATTGCGAAGAGCCTTCTTGCGCGGCGGTCTGCCCGGTCAATGCTATCACCTGCCAGGATCAATCTGTGCGATTAAATGAAAGCTTGTGCATCGGCTGCAAACTGTGCGCATTGGCCTGCCCGTTCGGGGCCATCATCCCAGGCGGTACACCAGTTCCCCATTTCGAATTCAATATCGGGCAGTATACCTATATCAACACTCCCTATCAGGCAGAACCGATGTACCTGCGTGAACTGGGGTTGCACGAGCGTCTCTCGCTGCTGAATTGGAATATCGGCCAAAAGACAGTTGCCGTAAAATGCGACCTGTGTTATTTCAGCGAAGACGGCCCTGCTTGTGTAAGCGCCTGCCCGCATAAGGCGCTTAGCCTGATAGACGCCAATAGCGACTACTCGGATGCCGTGCTTGAGCAAATGAAGAGCGTAGCAGTTGTCCTAGCAGAGGAATTGTAGCTGGCAGGGCAACTCTGCCTTGCAGAAGAGGAAAATGAATGGACGCAATTCAACTTCTACTGCTTTCTGTAACGGTATTGGGAGTCGGAGCGCTGGCCTCGCTGCTACTGAACAGCTCCAGCCGGACAAGTCGCTATGTCGCGGGGATTGGTGGAATGCTGGGATCGCTCGCTGCACTGGCGGCAGCCATTTTTGCGCTGATAAGCAAGCCTGCGACGCTTGAACTGTTGGTTCCTTTACCATTTGGGCATTTCTTCTTACAGATGGACGGTCTTTCGGCATTGATGACCGGGATGATCGCGGTGTTAGGCTTCGCCGCCAGCCTGTATTCCATCCGCTACCTGGAGCAATTTGATCAGCGTAACCTGGGAGTATTGGGCTTTTTTACCAACATCTTTATTGCTATGATGCTACTGGTGGTGACAGTCGCCAACGCCTTTTATTTCCTGGTATTTTGGGAAATGATGACAGTGGCTTCTTATTTCCTGGTTATCTTTGAGAGCGAAAAGAAAGAAACCATCCGGGCTGGCTACCTCTACATGCTGGTAGCACACGCAGGCGGCGCTCTGATCATGGTGGCCTTTTTCCTGTTCTTCGCCGGCACGGGCAGTTTCGATTTCGCAGTAATCCGCCAGGCGCAATTATCCCCCGCGCTGCGGAATATCATTTTCTTGCTGGCCTTCATCGGCTTCGGCGCCAAGGCTGGTATGGCGCCTCTACACATTTGGATGCCCGGCGCTTATTCTGCGGCGCCAGCGCACGCCTCGGCGCTGATGGCAAGCGTGATGAAAAAGACGGCAATTTATGGCATCTTAAGGATTTGTGTGGACCTGCTGGGCGCCAGCATGCTCTGGTGGGGGGCGCTGGTACTGTTCTTTGGCGCTATTTCGGCGATCCTGGGCGTGCTGTTTGCACTGGCTGAGCGTGATCTAAAACGCCTGCTGGCGTATTCCAGTGTCGAGAACGTCGGAATCATTCTATTTGGTATCGGCGCCGGCATGGTCGGGCTGGCAACCCTGCAACCAATCGTTGCCCTGTTAGGCTTCCTGGCGGCGCTCTACCATGCGCTCAACCACTCTTTTTTCAAGGGTCTGTTATTCCTGGGCGCGGGCGCAGTAGATTACCGGCTAGGGAGCAGAGATTTAAATCAAATGGGTGGTCTTGCCAGGCGAATGCCCTGGACGGGGCTGGCATTCCTGATTGGCGCCCTGGCGGTGGCAGCGATTCCACCATTCAACGGCTTCGTCAGCGAATGGTTTACTTACCAGGCGCTTTTCACCGC
>Ga0172371_10006299_pt1 | contig 17309 bp, 14 predicted proteins | sample Lak12m_FD_114543 | JGI IMG/M metagenome (GOLD analysis project Ga0172371, IMG submission 114543) | Freshwater microbial communities from Kabuno Bay, South-Kivu, Congo - kab_022012_12m | ecosystem: Environmental > Aquatic > Freshwater > Lake | place: Democratic Republic of the Congo: South-Kivu...
AACAAATGAATTTGATTTCTCGGCTTTACCGGGGGGGTACCGTCACAGTGCAGACGGGATTTTCAAAAATAAAGGTACCATAGCCTGCTGGTGGTCGGTTCTGCCGGATAGCGGGAGCACGGCTTTTTATACCAGGATCTATAATTTTTCTACTCTCCTGGAACTGGAGAACAACTTTAAAACCAATGGATTTAGTGTGAGGTGTGTCAGGGATTAACCGTTGTACTTCTCCCATGGCTGGGTCTAAGTTTCGGGTATAGTTTTGGGAAGTGATCTGATCCAAAAGAAAGCGGGGCTGCCCCGTTTGGGGCAGCCCCGCTTTCTTTATTAAAAACTGCTCTGATATTTAGTGCAATGGCAGATATATGGTGCCGGAATGGCTGCCCTTCACCCAGTCAATCCGGAAACGGGTTGGACATTCATCACCCTGGATAGGTTCATTGTTGTCATTAAAGCCAAAGGTTATAGTAGCGCTTTTTTCCATGGCAGGGATCTGGTGGATCTTAACACCGGAACACGGATCCATATGACATCTTTGTTTATGAACAACCGATTGGGTAATCTGGGTGTAAAAATTTTCACCTGCGCGGTTGGTACCCCAGATAACTAGATTTGAATACTCATCTGCGGTTCCAAACCCATCGATGGTCATTACAAGTTTTTGATGTGCCTCAAGGGTAAAAGTACGCTGGCGTGCCACATTCCATATGCGGGTGGTGTTGTCGTCGAAAGTAGCCTGTACCCATCCTGAAACACGGTGAACGATAGAGTTTACTCCCATCCATAGCTGCCAGATATGGCCACCGGATACATTCTTAAAGGTCTTGGTTCCATTAAGGGTTACGGACTTCCCGGTGAAGACAACAGTTACTCTGAAATTGATCAGTTTTACAATAACAGTTGCTCCCTGCTGAACCCAATGTTCCCCTACTCTCTTTTTCACCTCGACCTGTCCATATCTTTCAAGAGTTTCACTGCAGTTCTTACCGGCATAAGTGATATAAAAGGTAATGGTGTCGTTGACAACTCCGGTGGAATCGATAGTCGCGTTGCACGGCCAAAAGGTGGTGGATTTCGTCGATCCACCGGAAAGCATGACTTCTACGTCGTTAAGAGCCTCATCAGAAGCCATTTCCATTTGGATTTCGTCTTTCGACAATTGCTGCATGGATGCGGAATCGCCTGAAGGATCGCCTTGTCTGTCTTTCTTACAGGAAGAAAGGAAAAATCCAAAAGCAGCGATCAAAAGGAACGGGAAGATGAATGATCTGGTTGTTTTCATGGTTAAATTGTTTTTGGTGTTGATTCTTGTTGGTTTACTTGTTTACTTGTTCATTATACACCGGATCCGGATTTTACCCTGATGCCTCCATATTTATTTTTAATCTTCTGTAAATCTTTTCACTTCTTGTAAGATTATGGTGTAACCGTGATGAACACAGAGGTGACCGCACAGACGCCGAAGAATCCGAAAGCCCCTTCACTCAGGTTTGAAATACCATTTGACGGAGCAGAATCAAACAATCCTCCCTGCCAGTTGGTTTCTAGCAAAAGCGTCCGAAGGAATTGGGCATGCTCGGTAGTCAGGGAATATCTCTGTTCCGTGATCTGTGTCCCTGCAGGAAAAGAAATTTTCTCCATCTCCGGGGCAAAAATCTCACTGACATCAAGCGTTGGCAGGGTATAATATTTCAGTCTTGCCCTGCATGACGACGGATCTATCTCTTCATAGCCGGGAACCATCGACCAGTCGATAATAATCTCCCACATGGCCGGCTGATCCGCGTTAAAAGCTTCGGCAACCCAATCGAGATGATAAAGGTTATCATTGTCATTTTTCGAATATGTCAACTCCTTGAACTCAGTTCCGGGTACAATCGAAGCTTTGGCTGAATAAACCTTCTCATCTTTAAATATAAGCAGAGTATAATGTTTTTCCAGTAGGGCCGGGAAAGCGCTTGCGGTCTGGTAGTTCCCGGGATTCCCGGACTCTTCGGCCAGGGTCCATGTGGAGTCCTCGTTCGAGATACTCACAATGGCAGAAGTGACCGGCACAGGAACTTCATTCAACTGGTTTATGGAATAGTAAATTTTCACCGACTGTATCTTGTTTTCATCGGTAATAATTCCGTCGACGATCACCAGGTTCAGATTCTGATCGGTAATCGGCCACGATACCTGCTTCTGGCAACTTACCAGTAAAACAAACATAAACAGGTACGTCAATATTTTTTGCATAAGTTTTTTCTCATTCAATGACCTCACCCCCCGTCTGGAGGGGTTTATTAAGGTAATAATTTCCATGTTTTTTTCATCAGAATTTGAAAAGATAGTTAATAGATGGAATAATGCCTGCTACCGAAATAGTGGTCGGGATGCGTTCATACTGACCGTCAAGGTTGGATGGAACGACAAAGTTACCGTTATCATCCATGATCTTGTTGAAATTGACCGAGAAGGGATTCAGACGTCCATAGGCATTGTATAAAGTCAATGTAAGGCTGTGCTGGAAGCGGTTTCCGGGTTTGTTGAAGGTATAGGTTGCTGAAAGATCCAGCCGGTGATAATCGGGCAGCCGGTCGTTATTCTTATCACCATAAACCGGGACCGAATTGCCGTCGAAATTATAAAAGCCAATGGGAGTGGTGATCGCCCCACCTGTCATGTATATCCAGTTGACAGTAATTGCCCAGTGCTTTTTATCATTGAATGATAGGTTTACACACACATCATTTGGCCTGTCATATGCAGCGGGATAACTATTACCTTCGTTAACACCATCCGTTTGGATGAATGCTCTTGAATAGGTGTATCCAATCCAACCTGTGAATTTGCCAAGCGGCTTCCTCAGCATTATCTCAAGTCCGTATGACCACGCCTTCCCCTGGCGCAGCTCTCCCTCAATAAGGGGATTATAAAGTAAGTTGGCATGGTCGCGATAATCGAGGTGATTGTAATAATATTTATAGAAAATCTCGGTCGAGAAATTCAGTTTCGACTTTGCCACCTTACGGAGATAACCTAACGTAAACTGGTCGGCCATCTGCGGCTTGATATTCGGCCCGCTGGGAGCCCACACATCCAGTGAAGTAAAAGGACCGGTGGAATTGGAAAGTATCTGAAGGAATTGCGTGGTCCGGGTATAGCCGAAGTGCAGTTCCGACTTTTCCGTAATAGCCCAGGTCAGCCCGATCCTGGGTTCAGGACTCACGAACCAGTCATAGGTCGCCATGTTTGCGATCTGTGCGGTGTCGATCACCTGGTAGTATCCGTTGAAATAGTACAGGATGGTCGGCCCGATATCCTGCCAGATGGGTACCCGGATCCCGTATCTTAGGGTAAGTTTTTTGCCAATATGCTGCTCATTCCCGAGATAAAAATCGTATTCTATCGAATGGTACCTGGCAACCTCCGGCACCGGCTCCGGGCTGTTGCCATCGACCAATGTGACATTTCCCGGGTTTGAATTATGTGTGCTGACCTCAAACCCGGCCTTCAGGGTGTTATCCGGGTTAAGAAACCAGGTAAAATCCGACTTAAAGGTTAGATTGGATATTTCCGACATCCAATAGTCGTTTTGGGCTTCCGATATGAATAACCAATATCTGTACTGACTGTAATTAATGGTGGTGTTGGAAAAGAGACGGCTGTTGAACACATGATTCCACCGGAAGGTTCCTACAAGGTTGTTCCACCGTATGCCATAAGTGCGGTAAGCCGAATTTATGATACGGGAGAAGTCGTCATTCCCGGTATAAAAGGTAAGAAAAAAGCGGTTGTTATCATTCAGCTTGTAGTTAAGTTTGGCGTTGATATCATAAAAGGTGAAATCGAAATCCTTCACTCCCGGGATTATACTGTTAAGCCAGTTAAGGGTTGAAAGCCTTCCTGAGATAAAAAAAGAAGCTCGTTCCTTTACGATAGGCCCCTCCACTGAAAGGTAGGAGGCATAAGGACCTATATTGCCCGAAAATCCGAATTGTTTCATGTTTCCCTCCCGGCCTTTGACATCGATCACGGAAGAAAGACGACCGCCGAACCTTGCCGGGAAATCGCCCTTATAAACCTGCACATCGTTGATGGCATCAGGTGTTAGCGCCGAATAGAAACCAAACAGATGCGATGGATTATAGATCGGCGCCTCATCGATCAGCAACAGGTTCTGATCGCTATCGCCACCCCTCACATAATAATTGGCAGAACCATCCCCGTATGTCTGAATGCCCGGAACCGACTGCAACGCCCGGATGATATCAAGGTTACCCGCAAAACCCGGCATCTGGGCAAGGGTTTTGGGCGACAATTTGACCTCGCTGAGACGGGCATAACGCAAGTCCGATTCATCCGTTACCGCCAACACCTCCACCCCGGGGATCTCCAGCCGGGTCTCACTCATATCCATAGAGAGGCTCATATTATCATTGAGGGTTACTTCTATGTTTCTTGAATCATATCCAAGAAACGAGAAGACGAGTTTGTGGTCTCCTCCTTGAAGAGTCAGAGAGTAAAAACCGTAACCGTTGGTAATGGCGCCAAGGGAGGTTCCTTTTATATATACTGTAGCTCCAATCAACATCTCACCCGTTTCAGAGTCCTTGACATAACCATGAATAGTGAATTTAGGCCTGTCCACAACTCTCTCAGTTCCTGACTGGCTTTCAATACCATTACGAGCCTTCAGCACGATCTGGTTCTCCACGACTGAATAATTGATGTTGTTCTTCGTCAGCACTTCCTCCAGGATTTCACGAATGGATCTTTCGCTGACGTTAATGGTTATCTTCTTTTCAACCGGGATGGAAGCAGGATTATAGGAAAAATAGAGGTGACCCGTTTCGCCAATAATAGTTATTACCTCTTGGAGCGGCTTATCTTTGATGTTAAGTGAAATCTTTTGATCGAGATCCTGTCCGGAAGTGAAGGCTGAAATGCATGTTAAAAGAGAAATCACCCACCACCGGCAAGTTTTCCCTTTACATCTCAATGCATTCGGCATATCGGATCAATTGCACACTTTACCGGATAACTCAATACCTGAATCATTATTGTAGATTGTAATATCCAGGGTCGTTTTTAATACGGTCAGAACCGATTCGAGGGATTGATGGTCGAAAGTTGCTGTCAGACGGCAGTTATTTAATTCACCGGTCCTGATGTATATATTTGTGTGATAGACGCGGTTCAGGGTCGCAACAACGCCATCCAGCGCCTGATTTGAGAAGTTTATTTTCCGGGTTTTCCAGGCTAAATAATTTTCATCAGGGTTGACCGATTTGATAATAGTCTGACGGTTAACCGACAGAGCTGCCTTCTCACCAGGTTCAAGAATAACCCTTAACCCGGGCCGACCCTGGAAATAGACTGCAACCTTGCCCCTGGTAAGAACTACCTCCATTATATCGTTTACGACTTTCGTATTAACATTGAATGCCGTTCCCAGCGCTTTGATCCTGACATTTCCATTGGAGATGACAAAAGGTTTAGAGGGATTGCGTGCAACATCAAAATAGGCTTCACCGTTCAGCGTTACCTCCCGCCGGTTGTCGGTAAAACGGGCAGGATAATCGAGCGTGGAACCGGTGTTCAGTGAAACTGATGTTCCGTCGGGAAGTATTGTCTCTACGATCGAATGTTCTGCTACAATCCTCTCGGTACCCTGACCAATGAAATTCCGGTAGATAAGCCATGCAGGGATCAAAAGCAACAGCAGAACAGCAGCAACCCGCAGATAGGTATAAAAATTATAACGCATAGGTGGCCTCTCAGGATCAAGGGGAAGCACTTTGTACGGATGTTCGTCAGTATCAGTTTCAATCGACTTCATCTGTTCAATGTGCCGGATGCGGGTACTGATCTTGTTCCAATCCTTGTCGAGATCGACGGAGGAATTGATCATGGATTTTTCGATATGATCCCACGTCAATTGGTAATCCTCAAAAAGTTTTTGGTTCGCAGGATCGGCCATAATCCAATCAACCATCACTGTCACTTCATCAGGAGTAACTTCCCCCGCAAAGTACCGTGAGATCAGGTTATGATAATATGTTGTATTCTTTTCCATAGAACTTACTGTACGTTATACACTTAATTTGGGTTTTGCCCTGAATGGCTACGCATTTTTTTTTAGTACCATGTCAATGACTAATGACTTAATGACTAATGACCTGTTCAACAATCACTCCCAATCCTCCAATTATTGAAAGATACTCCTTCAGTCTTATTCGCATATGCTGTAACGCTTTCGACATCTGGGTTTCCACAGTTTTTATAGAAATATTAAGCCGGTCGGCGACTTCCTGGTATTTCAGGTTTTCATACCGGTTCAGTACAAAAATTTCACGACATTTCTCAGGAAGTTCTCCGATCGCTGTTTTGATCCTTATGCGTATCTCCTCTTCAATAAGCTTATCGGGCTGTTGATAATCAGGATCGGAACTTAATCCTTCAATGTCTAACAGGTCGTTGTTGAACTTTTTATTATCCCTGAGCCAGTTCAGGGATTTGTTGCGGACTGCCGTAGACAAGTATGCCCTGAGCGGTTTCGACAGATCCATGACGTTTCTTTTTTCCCACATCCTGATATAACAATCCTGGACTATCTCCCTTGAGATCTCATAATCCTTTACATACCTGATTGCAAACAGGCACAGTTCCTTATAATGTTTTTTAAAAAGTAATTCAAAGGTTTCCTGGTCCAGCATAGTGAAATTATTGTTCATTTACCGCCATGGCAAAACTAACTTATTTCAACATATGTTTCTCCAGTTCTTCCAACGATTTTCCTTTGGTCTCGATGAGAAATTTTCTAAAGAAGAAAAAGCTTATAAAAGTGGCGACAGCATAAAAAATGAAAACGTAACCCACCCCGATCATCCCGGCAACGATAGGATAAAGAAACGACAGGAGTGCATTGAAGAACCAATGTGAGAACGATCCTATAGCCGAGCCGCGTGCACGGATATTATTCGGGAACATTTCAGAAAGCAGAACCCAGATCACGGCTCCCTGTGATGCCGCAAAAAAACCGATGAAGCCTATCAGCAAAGCAAGCAGCATGAATCCTCCGGTATAACCCGACATGAATGCAATGGCAAAGATCGCAAGGAAAAGTGTCATTCCGATTGAACCGGTCAATAACAAAGTTTTTCTCCCCACCTTGTCGATGATGGTCATGGCCACCAAAGTAAAAATCAGGTTGGTCATCCCGATGATCACAGTCTGGCCGATGGCCGATCCGGTGGTAAATCCGGCCGAACGGAAGATGTCGGTGGCATAATACATGATGATGTTGATCCCTGTGAACTGGTTGAACATCCCGACCGCGATCCCGATCAGGATTAGCTTCAGATAAGGCTTTTTGAAAAGGTATATGCTTTTGTTCATCACCTCGCTGTTGATCGATTCCCTGATCTCTGACAGGATACCTTCCACATCGGTGTCGGGATTGACTGCCAGGATGGTTTCTCTTGCCTCTTCGATCCTGCCTGTCTTAACAAGCCAGCGCGGACTGCGCCGTACAAAGAAAAGTAGTACGAAAAAGATGAGCGCCGGTAATGCGCCGGCAACGAACATCCATCGCCAGTTGTTTTGACCTGATCCCAGTAATATGTAGTCGGAAAAGAAGGCAACCAGTATCCCGATCACGATTGCCAGCTGGAAAGTCGCCGCCAGCCTGCCCCGGAGCCGGGCAGGTGCAATTTCGGAAATATACATGGGTGATAATACCGAAGCGCCGCCGATAGCGAGTCCGCCGATGAAACGGAAAATCACGAAGAGGGTGAAATCCTGTGCAAGCGCGGTCCCAAGAGCAGTAACAAGGAAGAGAATTGCCAATACGCGGAGCATATAACGCCGGCCGAAGATATCACCCGGCTTCCCTACGAAAAGAGCCCCGAGTATGCAGCCCAGCAGGGCGGAGCTAACGGCCCACCCCTGACCGGTTTTGTCGAGACCAAAGAATTCGGTGAAAAAAGGCATCGCTCCATTGATGACCGCTGTGTCGAATCCAAAAAGGAGTCCTCCCAGCGCCGCAACAAAAGTATAGATCAGTAACGCTCTTTTCATTGGTCAATAGGTCATTAGTCATTGATTATTTGCAGATCTAAAATCGTAAATCCAAAATTCACTCGTCACTCGTAACTCATTTCATGATCCGCTCTATCTCTGCGACCTCTTTTGGGATCTTATTCGAAAGCACTTCACATCCATCTTTTGTTACCAGTACATCATCTTCTATCCTGATCCCGGTTCCCCGGAAACCGGCTCCCAGTATTGAATCCGATTCAGGGATATAGAGCCCGGGTTCAATGGTGATTATCATCCCTGGTTCGAGGATTCGCGATGATTGAACATCATGTACATCAAGGCCGATGGGATGGGTTACACCATGGAGGATGTAAGGTTCATAACCGGCATCTACCAACAATTTACGGGCAACTTCATCGATTTTAGCATATGAGATACCCGGCTTGATCATCGCTATTAGTTCCTTATGAGTTTTTAACACCGTTTCATAGAGGAGCTTTTGCTCATCGGTGAATTTCCCTGAAACAGGGATTGTACGGGTGATGTCGGCTGAATAATTGTGGTACACGGCGCCAACATCCATTACCACTACTTCACCGGTCAAAGCCTGGCAATTATTATCGTCATAATGCGGACTAAGACTGTTTTTTCCCGCTCCGATGATACACCGGAATGCGGTTCTTTCCGCTCCATTATGGATGATTCCGTATTCAACTTCGGCCTGAAGTTCATACTCCCAGATGCCCGGTTTGCAAGCCTTCATAGCCCGTTCAATCCCTTCACCGGTAATTTCGATCGATTTCCTGGTCAGGTCTATTTCTTCAGGTGACTTCACCTGCCGAAGGCGATTAACTAAAGTTGCCGCTTTTAAAATTTTAAGGCCGGGGTAATTCTGTTTCAGAATTTTTTGAATTTCTTTTTCCAGGAATATGGGTCTGTCATTTAGCCAGTCATGAAGGAATGAAAAACCCGGCGCCGTGTAATACAAGGTTTTAGAACCGATTATTGCCAGGTTCATCAGTTTTTTCAATTCTTTATCTGCAACAACCGTATCCGCTACGCCTTTGAAATTTTCATATGGAATTTCCGATCCTGAGAAAGTTGAAGAACCCTCCAGGTAGAATGAGGGCACAAAAAGGATGCAGTTCCATTTTTTACTATTGATTTCCAGTCCGCGGGGAACAACCAGCAAAGCATATCCGGGCGCTTCCACTCCGGTCAGATAAAGGAAATTGAGGTCCTGACGGTAGTTCATATACTCATATTCACTGTTCGCTTCCGGGGCACGCATTACGATAACTGATGTGGTGTCAACTTGAGCGATCAGTGCGATACGGCGGCGGGAGTACTCACCGGCTCTAATACCGTTATTAGGACATCGTTTTGCGAAGATGCTTCCCGGACTGAGGGAAATCACTATAAGAAAACATATCAGGATCTGCTTCATAATTTTTGATATAAATTGCAGAAAGTCTATTCTACCAGTTTATACGAGGTCTTTATGCTCTGGGTAGAGGGGATTGACATCTTCATCTGACCCGTCAGGGCATAGGTTATTTCCTGTGTCGATTCGCTCTCTCTTGCCACGAGTATGCCGAGCTTTGGATCAACCCATGCAGCTCCCTTCGATTCAGCGCTTCCTTCAAGGAACATTTCCATGCCCATCTGCATCAACTTCCCGGTTGTTTCGCTTTTTGAGACGATGGCAATGTTAAAACATTCATGGCCATCCTTCATCTCTTTCTGAAGAAGTGTATACTCGTTGTCAGAAGTGGTGACCGTATATCCATCGCCGATCTTCGTAGTATCGGTTTGGGAAAATGTCCATTTTTCACCAATGGCAACGGGATGTCCCGGAAGTTTTACGAAGTTAACGGAATAAATGGAGGCAACACTGCCGGGCCCCATTCCCTTTTCCGACTTGACTGTATCGATTATCTCCTTTGATATCTCTTTACCGAACTTATCAATGACTACCTTTCCACGTTTCCCGATGATATCCTTTTGTACGATCGTTGTATCCATCATCGTGTTCTTCATCGACGACTTCATCTCTTCATAAGAGTTGATAAATGTCATGTCACCCCCCGCTGAAACCGATTCAACGACCAGTTTCAGAATACTGTAACTTGATCCGGACATCTTCATCTCCTGTCCATTCATCTCCTGACTCATATCATAGTTATATGAACTCCGGTAACGGTAGGTCTCACCCGGCTTATAACTGAATTCAAGGTTGAACTTTTCCTGAGCACATAATGTACCGGTTATCATTAGGGATCCAGTAAGCCAAATTAATTTTCTTAACTTTGTTTTCATAGGATATCTGTATTAGTCATTGGTTATTTGTCACTTTTTCACTCGTCACTCTTTCACCTTTTTCCCTTTTATCAACTTATACCTGTGACCATCATTTGCAATATACCAGACAGTGAGGAATGCAAGACGCGAAACCCTTGCCGCTTTCAGAGCATCGATCTTATCGGGATTGTCGCTCACCTGGTGGTAATCTTTATGCAAACCGGTAAAAAAGAAGAGGTCCGGAATATTTTTCCGGTAAAAATTCTGGTGGTCGCTTCCGCCTCCCATGCGTTCGCTTTTGCTTTCGACCAGGGTCATTTTAACCTTTTTATTTTGTTTCCTGATGATTTCTATCAGGTCCGGATTTTGCCTGGCCCCTATGACCTCCATCGAATCCGGACTGTTCCGTCCTATCATGTCAAGGTCGATCATAGCTATAGTATTTTCAAGCGGGAAAAGGGGACTTTTCACATAAGTTGCCGATCCAAGCAAGCCCTTCTCCTCTCCTGCAAAAGCCATAAATAGAACGCTCCGTTTGGGTTTCTCAGGCATTGAGGCAAAAGCCTTGGCCACGGCCAGGACGCCGCTTGTGCCGCTGGCATTATCGTCGGCGCCGTTGTAAATATAATCGGTATCGGGTTTATGTTCCCTGATGAAACCTACATGGTCGTAATGGGCTCCGATCACCACCGCTTCTTTATTCAGCACCGGGTCGCTTCCTTCCAGGAAACCAATTACATTCCTGCCTCCAATCGGTTTAAGAATGACAGTTGTTTTTAACAGTACTACCTTACCTGGTATTGGAAATGAGTTCGGTTTCATATTTGTTTCTATTCCTTGCTGGATCTTTCTCAGGGAATCAACGCTTCCCAGAAGAATCTGGATTACAGATTCACCAACGTGTACCATAGGAAGCTTGTCACCTATATCCTTACAGGAGGTAACAGGAAGGGCATCCTTTGGAAGTATTTTGGATAAGGATGGCCATGGGAATCCCCTCGGCTTCAATGAGGTATAGTTCAGCGGACCGGAAACCACAAGTATGCCAATCGCCCCGTGATCCCCGGCCATCTTCATCTTTTCTTTCAGGTTGGCATATTTGGAGATCTCCTTTCCTTCAAATTCTTTCCGGGTCGAGTCGGTCTGTCCCGGTTCCTGCCTCATCAGCAGCACGATCTTATCTTTTACATCGATATCTTTATAATCGTCATAACCGTACTCAGGGGCTGTGATGCCATACCCGACAAAGACGACCGCTGCTTCGACCGTTCCTTCACCGGTCAGATCGAACGGTATGAAATCGTTCTTCAGCCTGAAATCCTTTTTCTGATCACCTTCACCGACCGAAAGCAAGTTTTCAGGGCCGATGTCGATATAACAATAGTCAAGATCCTGGTAAAAACTCCCGCTCAGTGGTTTCAGACCATAACTTTCAAACTGCCTGACAATATATGCACCTGCCGAATCCAGACCGGGACTGGGCGTATCCCTTCCCATCAGTGAATCGGAGGCAAGGTAGCCGATGTTTTGCTTCATCAGGTCGGGCGTTATAACGTCGTTGGCTGTCCTGACAGCTTTATGCTGTGCAAAACTGGCAGAATTGAACGTCAGAATAAAGATCAAGAAAACCATAAAGTATTTGAAGGAGAAGGGTGATCGCATAACAGATTGTAAAATAATTTCTGGAAAAAGAGTGTAAAGGTAAGAAAATCGCATTACTTCGTTTTCATGTATCTTCTTATCAATTCTATATTTTCTTTGTAAATATTTGCTTATCGACGGGGGATTTTCTAAATTTCAACGCAATTTAAAAAAACATTAATCCGGGAATATTAAAAGTGAGTGAAGGACAAACATAGCTTTATTTGTTCAGTGTTATGAAATACATTTTCCTGATTGCAGCATTCAACGCATTCTTTTTTGCGGTTTTACTCTTGCAGAAGAAGCCTAAAGCATTACATGACAACATTCTGGTTTGCTGGTTAGTTTATTTAGGTCTCTTCTCCGGTTCCTACGCTTTTTATTCACAATATCTGTTTACCCGGTTTCCTCTGTTATCAAGTGGATTTATTTCCTTATTTATGTTACACGGCCCATTCCTTTTTATTTACCTATACGCATTGGTATCGAAGGAACGTAAATTAAAAAGAGAAAACCTGTTGCATTTTGTTCCATTCATTTGCCTTAACCTATACCTGCTTATCGCTTCTTTTTTCCCCGTTATTTCAGAGAGGATCAGGATGAATCATGTATCCAGAGATATCATGCCACCTGTATTATTCATTATTTTTCTGATCCTGACAGCATTATCGGGACCCTTATACTTTATCCTGTCATTTAGGCTTTTCAGGAAACTTGATATAAGTATTCTTGACAACTTCTCTTCTTCAGCAAAAATTGATCTTGATTGGCTCAGAAAGCTTGTTTATATATTCGGCGTTATCTGGACTGCATTAATTGTTATTGCCGTTATTCATCATGTATTTCATCTGTTTTCAATGACTTTTTGTACGGATGGTCTCTTCCTGTCATTATCGGTTTTTATTATCCTTATCGGATATTTTGGCCTTAAGCAAAGAGAAATATTCAGCCATTATCCTGGAAATGATCATAGTTATATAACGGAAGTGAAAATAAAATATGCCGGCTCAGTTCTGAAAGAGGCTGATGCAAAGCAATATGTCGAAAAATTAAACCACCAGATGGCAACAGAAAAGCCATACCTCGACCCTGATCTGACTCTTCCGAAACTGGCAACCGGTTTGGAAATTCCATCACATTATCTTTCACAGGTTATTAATGAAACCTTCAAGCTTAATTTCTTTGATTTTATTAATCAATATAGGGTGGAAGAAGTTAAGGCCAAAATAATTGATCCCAAATTTGATAATTTTTCATTATTAGGAATTGCCTTTGAATGTGGATTTAATTCAAAATCTGCTTTTAACAGAATATTCAAAAAATTAACAGGACTGACACCAACTCAGTACAAAAAAATAAAATCGGGTTAAATCACTGCAATCCTGGTTAATACAATTTTGAAAAGTGTCATTTTATAAGACAGGACATCTTTCTCCTGTTAAACAGGTGCCACTTTAAAAAGCAGGTCGCACAGGCTTCAGTCTCATTATACTTTTGTTTCGAAATAATTTTTTATAAACCATTAAAAAATTCGAAACATGAAAACAACAAGCAAAATTTCCGGGACAAGAAATGCAAAAGAAGGTTTGTCCGGAAGAAGTACATTAAAGGTAACCGCATCCGTTCTAATTATTCTGATGCTATCGGTACTTATTGGATCGCCGGCTTATGCCCATTGTGATTCGTATGACGGACCCGTTGTAAAAGATGCTGTAAAGGCGCTTGAATCCAACAATGTAAATTTGGTTCTGAAATGGATTAATGAAAAGCAGGGACAGGAAATTATTCCCTTGTTCAACAAGACCTATAGCTTAAGAAACGGTGACAAGGAAACTTATGCCATTGTCGAAAAGTATTTTTTTGAAACCCTTGTCCGTTTACATCGTGAAACGGAAGGCGCTCCATACACCGGATTAAAACCGGCCGGCACTACTAAAAAAATTGTTCAACTGAGCGATCGCTCTATTGAAACAGGTAGCGTTGATGATCTGATAAGCAGTTTAAATGGTCATATTGAAAAGGTTGTCAGGGGAAAATATCAGAAAGTGGTCGAGTTAAGCAAGGTGAAAAACGAATCCCCTGAAAAAGGGAGGGAATATGTAAAAGCATATATTGATTACACGCACACATTGGAAGGGATTCACGACATTCTTGAAATGAGTGCTGATGGACCTTCAGCACATAAGCATTAATTTGTTTAACTAAAATCAGGTATTATGGTTGATTCAATTGTTGTGTTAAACGGTCAGACGCTGGCCTACACAATCTACTCAATTGTGATCCTGATGCTAATGGGTTGGTTTGGATACAAAATCACCAGACCGGGAAAGGATAACAAAGTCGCGAATGCACTTTTTTATTCTTTCACCGGTCTTTTGGTAGTGATCGGGGTATCGCTTCATATCGTTACCTACAACACCATTCCATGGGCGTCTACGGATCTGAAGCGGGCAGATATCAGGCACGACAAAATCTTCAATATTGTGATGGAACATCACAAATTTATCCTTCCGGAAGAAAAACTGAAAATCAATTGCCATGAAAAAGTTCTTTTCAGGGTAACTTCGAACGACCTGACCTATGAATTCGGATTATTCCGTCAGGATAATTCAATGGTATTTCAGATGCAGGTGATTCCCGGTCATTTGAACGATATTCTCTGGGAATTCGCCGTTCCTTGTATATAAACGGTGAATTCAATACCTATATGGTGTTGGCCGGTTTGTGCGGCGCATTATTACTACTGGCTTTCCTGGCATTCTTTTTCAACACAATAATGAGTGTCGGCATTAACGGGATTTTTGGAATCTTCAAGCCTTCGAAACTGAAAACAAAAGATCCCCTGCCTGCCATGACTTGATATGGTAACCGGAGTTTCACTGCATGTAAATTAAGTCAAAGTGCAGGAATGTCCATATGATATAGGCAATCCCAAGTATTGCACCTGATGGAAATGCGATGAACCACATAAGGGTAAATCGTGGATTGAAGAAACGCAGGCTGGTCGCGGTAGTCATCACATTGGCCCATATCCACCAGAAACTTGCAAGGGCAAGCAGGTAGAAGCCCCAGTGCGGGTAGATAAAAATGAGTACGAAAGCGGCGATGTTTGCAGGACAGGCAATCGTTATGTCGGCGAATGCGATGCCCCAATGCGTTTTCTGTTCATGCCAGTCGTCAACTGATCCATCAGGATTCTTGAACTGTTTACCCCTTAGGATCATGATCTGGGCTACATAAAGGATCACTGTATAAATAGCCATAAAACCCAGCAACACATATAGGATGACTTTTGAGATCGAGGATAACTCTTCCATTTTTACCTCCTTTTGATAAACACCCGGAAATGAGCGTTATAATATTTACAATAAAAGTAAAAAGAAAAATAAAACCAAAAATTTTTGATTATATTTATCCTCTTACTAATAATGTATACAAATCCTAACGAAAATGAAATCAACATTTTCCATATTCATTCTGGTAACTATTACCATTCTGTTCGGGCAATGCAGGAAAGATAAAAGTCCTGAGCCTTTGCCGGAGGATACAAGAAAAATAGAAGTTGTCTTCAATGAGATCCCTTATCCGACCGAAAAATTCCTGCGCATCGGTTACACTCTGAAAATGTGGGAATATGAGAAGGATGGATACCGGCTGAAAAAGATCGTGGTGTCTGATACCGTCACCAAAATTGAATTGCTTACTCTTACCGGAATGGAAATACCCGGCATTATTAAAGATCCCGTACCTCCTCTCCCCTTTTTTACCTGGGATAGCCTGAACCATTATTATCTGTCGATCCAGATCCCTGTGCCACTCAGTCAATCCAAACCTCTTCACATTCTGCACCGCTTTGAATTCAGGGATACTCTCCAGAATAAGGATGTCACCCTTGAAAAGGCTTATTTTTCAACCCGTATTAATGAAATCCCGGTCGTGATTGCTTCACCGGTGAAAGGGAAGAATTGGCTCTTTGCAAGTCAGTCGACCATGGGATATCATTTTTACGTAATATTATTCATGAGCGGGGAAGCCTGGCGGCCTGAAAGATTTGCCTTTGACAATGCCCAGTTTGACGACAATCTGACCAACATCCTGAACGGAGATCCGACAAAAAATGAATCCTACTTCAATTACGGCGACACTTTGTACGCGGTGGCCGATGGAAAGGTGGCCGCACTCCAGGATGGTCTTGCCGAAAATAACGGCAATACACACAATGTTGCGATAAATGCAATCAATGAATATGCGGGTAATTTCCTGATCCTGGATATCGGCGGAGGGCATTATGCAGCCTATGGTCATTGCGTACCCGGTTCGTTCTTTGTCGCATCCGGCGATTCGGTGAAGGAAGGTCAGCCGGTGGCACGTTTGGGAAATTCCGGCAACTCCGGTATGCCGCATCTTCACTTTCAAATCATAGACCGGCCCGATTTTCTTTTTTCCCAGGGAATTCCCTTTGTGCTCAGGCAATACAGAAAAGTCAATGAATTCGACTATTCCGGAAATCTGCTGAATCCCCCCGTGGTAACCATAACGAATTCCATGATGGAGGAGATGTCGGTGATCAGCTTTGAATAAAATGAACCAATTATACCGTGGTACGACTTGTATATTAACAGAAGGACTGATAAAGTTTGAAAAATGACACAATAGTTAGATGAAAAAACTTTCCTTTTTAATCTGTTTAGCCATGTTCCCATTCTTTTCTTTGTCCCAATGGACATGGCAAAATCCGTTGCCACAGGGGAATCAGTTATATTCAGTTAATTTTCCCGATGCAGATACATGATATGCGCTTGGAAATTTGGGAACCATCATAAAAACCACAAATGGTGGAGTTGTATTTAATGAAGAACATTACTCCATTGAATCATCCTTTAACGTATATCCTAATCCTGCAAATAAAAAGATCATAATTAAAAAGAAAAATCAATCGACAGATGAAATGACCCTGACTTTATTTAATATAGCGGGGGAACCTGTAATCTTTAAAAAATTTAATGGACAGAACACGGTTGAACTGGATGTAAGCGCACTGACGAAAGGAATTTACCTGTTGAAAACTGAAACCGAAGATGGGGTTGAAAGTAAAAAAATAGTGTTACAGTGATGAAATGGTGAAGTAGTTATATCAAACCTTATCGTAAAACTCAATAAAATTATACGAAACTTAAAATTCATATTGACATTTATCCTGGCGATAACCTTTCTTGCTTCCTGCCATAAAAGATGCGATAAGGATCACCGGTTCTCTCCGGGATATCGCAACATTTAAACTTGCCTTCCTTGAGGAATCTGCCAATTATTATGGTGCTACAGGCAATACTACGCTCCATGCG
>Ga0172371_10006300_pt1 | contig 17308 bp, 14 predicted proteins | sample Lak12m_FD_114543 | JGI IMG/M metagenome (GOLD analysis project Ga0172371, IMG submission 114543) | Freshwater microbial communities from Kabuno Bay, South-Kivu, Congo - kab_022012_12m | ecosystem: Environmental > Aquatic > Freshwater > Lake | place: Democratic Republic of the Congo: South-Kivu...
AATGCAGAGTCCCATCCTGAGCCGCGGTTTCAACCCGCCGGCGTTCTGCGCCATGACGACGGTAAGCGGGAAAACGGCACCGGCGGTCATGCCGATCCCGATGGCCCACAGGGGTGCGAGTGAGATCCCCGGCACGAACAGGAGTAGGAAATAGAACGGGATGCCGGCGAGTTCGACGAGCGCGATTATTCGGCCGCATCCGTGTCGATCAGCTATATGCCCCCACAGGTAGGAGACAAGGGCCCCGGCTATTCCCTGCGAGAACAAGACCACGCCGCTGTACTCCTGGCCGCGCGGGCCGAATGCACGGTATGCGTACACGGGATACATGCGGACAAGAAGGCACGTGGCGATGGAGATTGCGATGGATACGGCCAACACAGCCTGGAATGGCAGGAGTCCGCCGGGGCTATCCGTATCGGTTTTTTTCACGTTACCCTGGGTACGGTGGAGACCAGCGACAACCACAAGTGTCGCTGCCAGCACGGCGGGCAGGCAGAAGATCCAGAAGTTCTCCAGCAGAAACTTTTTGGCCCACCAGGCTCCGGCGAGCGCCCCGGTCGAGTAACCGAGGAACCCGCCGGACATGAACGAGGCAACTGCCAGGCTCTTCCGGCGCGGTGCAATCGCCTGCACAGTGAGAGCCGCTTCAGGATGGATGAGACCTATGGCCGTGAAGGAAAGGAGAAGCATTATGGCAAACAGCGGGATCCGGTCCGTCAGCCCGATACATGCCGCAAGACCAGCCAGCAGGGGACAGATCACAAGAAGAACCGGAAGGCCGTTTTTTGGAAGCAGTGACCCGGCAATCGGCTGGATGAGATTGCATAGAAGCGCGGAAGCCGTGATAACCCACATCACGGTGAAGAGGTCAGTGTTGAAATGCTGAACGAGGGTGGGCTCGGGTAGCGGTAGCGTCAGGCCGCCGAGAAAATCGGCCGTGAAATGGAGCCATGTAAGTACGGCAATCTTGAATACAGTAGAAGCCATAACACCTTAGCCTGAACGATGCGGTTGAATAACCCTCACCCTAACCCTCTCCCCTTTGGGTAGATGATGGAGGTGAGTGGTGTACTGTCTGAGCATCTGCATCATTACGGCTTAAAAAAATGGCAAGATAGCAGGCGGATACGAGGGGTCAAGCACGTGCCTTGGGCATTCGTTCTCATTCGTGCGACAGGCATGGGGGGAAGATGAAGGGCCAATTCGATGATTCCCCTGTGAATCTATGCGTATTTGCAGGGGAGTTGTCATCAGTTTGTCACGGATGCAAAGGAATGGCACGGGCCGTGCTTTATAAATTGCACGGAGGGTGCCGACATGAAAACCACAGGATACGCAAACGGGTTGAAGAGAGGTTTCACTCTTGTGGAAATCATGATTGCCGTGGCGATTATTGCACTATTGGCGACGATAGCACTGCCATCCTTCCGGCGTGCCCGATTTGACGCCCAGAATACACAGTTCATGAATGACCTGCGGATTGCACGTGATGCGGTAGAGCAACTTGCGATGGTGATGCCGTACCCTGTTGACACTAATCCTGCTGAAGAACCGGCAAGTATTGGCGTGTACCTGCCCAGGTTTGAGTGGGGCCAGGACACGGCAATTGGCGGTCAATGGGATTGGGACTGTGATGTGTTCGGTGTCAGAGCCGGGATCTCTGTTCATCTGCCCAAGCGGACAGTTGAAGCGATGCGGGACATAGACTCCAGGATAGACGACGGCAACCTTGCCACAGGCGTGTTCCGGTCACGGCCAGACGGCTACATCTACATCATCGAGGAATAGCGGAGATACTCTGCACGAGATCCGAAGGATTTGCGTCAAGAAGAGCCGCTTCGGGGCAATGGGGCCCCGGAGCGGCTCTTCTATTTGCGCAGGGGACAGGGGGACATGTTGTCAGGGCAACTCCATGAACTGGCCTGCCCCTAGGTTGTACAGGCGACGTTGGACCGTGTTCGTGTCGGCAACCCACGCGTTGACGAGTTTGCCGACAAAGATCGTGTGGCTTCCGGAGTCGTACGCGTGAACCACCTCGCACTCGAAGTTGACCGGGCATTCCTGGATCAGCGGCGCCCTGATTGTCTTTCCGGGAACAGCCGTCAGCCCGGTCTCGCGGAACTTGTCAACGTTGCGGCCGGACTCCGACCCGCAGTACAGCATTGCGTTCTTCAGCTTTCCGTCGGGGAAAGCGTATCCGAAGCAGCCTGACTTCAGGATGGAGTCGTGCGAGTAGCGGGCCTTTCCGATGGCGATAGCGACCATGGTCGGGTTGCCGGAGCAGAACATCGACCAACCCACCGTGATTATGTTCGGTTTCCCATTGGTATCGATGGAGGTGACGAGGACAACCTGTTCCGGATACTTCTTCAGGATCGCCTCGTCCAGCTTGCATTCCCTGAGCGTCCAACGCTTTGCCGGTGCAGCAGGGTCTGCGGCGAAGAGGCATGCGAGTGCCGCCGCAAACGTTATTCCTAATCCTGACAGCAGTGTGCGAGTGTTCATCCGGCATCTCCTGTGTTGCTGACGTTCAGGGTCATGAAGGGCAGGCAACGATGCCTTGCCAGCCACGAAGATAACAGGACAGCCAGTGCGGTCAAGTTCCTGCCGGCATTGTGAACGCGCCGCGGTTACCGAGCCGGAAGGCACAGACATATTGACAAACGGGGACCGGGCGATATGTTACATGGATTCTCAACCCGTACGGCGTATCGGCAGTTCCTCGCATTTTCGTCGACGGAGTGATTCTCTTCATGAGGGTAGAGCAGGGCTCTGAATGCAGCTGACGGTCAAGGATGTCGCTAAACTGTTTGACGTTCCCGAACGGACGGTTCGCGGTTGGATACGTCGTGAGGGACTCCCTGCCCAGGAGCTCGGAGGTATCCACCGGTTCAGCAAACCGCAGCTGCTGGAGTGGGCGACTGTCCGGAAGATGGCTCTCCCTGCCGGGTGGTTCGCGGATGACAAGGGCGGCAACGGTACTCCTTCCACAGTCTGTGATGCGCTGCGGCGCGGCGGGATCGTGCGTGACGTTGCAGGGAACAACAAGCCAGCCGTCCTGCAGGAGGTCGTGCGCCGGATGCCGCTCCCTGCCAGCGTTGACCGTGACCTGATGTTCCGCATGCTGTTGGCGCGCGAGGCGCTGGCATCCACTGCGATCGGCGATGGAATCGCTTTCCCGCATCCCCGTAACCCGATAGTGCTGCATGTCCCGGAACCACAGGTCACCCTTTGCTACCTGAAGGATCCAGTCTCCTTCGGGGCGATGGATGATGTGCCTGTCTATGCGTTGTTCACTCTTGTCAGTCCCACGCCCAGGGATCACCTTCATTTGTTGTCCCGGCTTTCATTTGTGCTGAGGCGCGAACCCTTTCGTGAGTCCGTGACGAAGCGTGGTGATGACAGCGCCATACTGGCGGCCCTGCAGGCCACGGAGGCCGACCTGCGGACGGGACCCGGCGGTCCGGCAACGGGGAAAGAGCACTCATGACGCTTGTGCTTCTTTCATGTGTCATTCTCGTGGGCGGCGGGCTTGCGGCATTCGTGGCCGCGGGGAACGGCAGGCGCTCGTTCCGTGTTGCCGAGGCGAGCGCAGTGTTGGCAGGTGTGACCGGCACCGTTGCTGCCGTACATGCGGCATGGTGCGGGAATACGCGGTCGTTGCAGTTGGCTTGGCCGCTGCCGATTGGTTCATTCCACGTGGGGCTCGACGCAATTTCAGCCGTGTTCCTCGTTCCTGTGTTCCTCGTCGGAGCGGTTGCTGCGGTGTATGGCACGGCCTACCTGGCGCACGCCGACGCAAAAACTGCGGGCCGTTCGTGGCTCGCCTACCACGGCCTGCTCGTGAGCATGGTGTTCGTCCTGATCGCAAGGGATTCGGTCCTCTTCCTGCTCGCGTGGGAATGCATGGCGCTGACGTCGTTCCGGCTTGTGGTGTTCGATTCAAGTGATGACCGGGTTCGCAAGGCAGGCTGGCTGTACCTGGTGTCAACGCATATCGGTACGGCCGCCGTGATCCTCTTCTTCCTCCTGGCAGGGCGTGCCTCGGGCTCGACGGATTTTGACGCTATGGCCGCCGGAACGGGACTCTCGCAGGCCGCGATGGGCGTTGCCTTCCTGCTCGCCCTTGTCGGTTTCGGGGCTAAGGCCGGTTTTGTACCGGTCCACGTCTGGTTACCCGAGGCGCATCCCGCGGCTCCTTCGCACGTATCCGCCGTGATGTCCGGTGTAATGATCAAAACAGGGATCTATGGCCTGATACGCGCCCTGGTGCTGCTCGGACCTCCGGCGCCCTGGTGGGGCTACGTCATGATTGGCGTGGGTGTCGTGTCGGGAGTACTGGGTGTCCTGTATGCCATGGCCCAGCACGATGTAAAACGTCTGTTGGCCTACCACAGCGTCGAGAACATCGGGATAATCGCTCTCGGCATCGGCCTCGGGCTGCTTGGAGTGGCCAGCGGTCAGCAGTTACTGGCCGCCGTAGGGTTTGCAGGAGCCCTGCTGCATGTCGTGAATCATGCGCTGTTCAAGGGTCTGTTGTTCCTTGGCGCCGGTTCCGTGTACCACGCCACCGGGACGCGGCAGATAGATCGTCTTGGCGGGCTGCTAAAGGAAATGCCGTGGACCGGTGCACTGTTCCTCATAGGCGCCGCGGCAATCAGCGGCTTGCCTCCACTGAACGGGTTTGTCAGCGAGTTCATGGTTTACTACGGAGCATGGATGGCATGCATGCAGGCAGGCAGCGTCTCGATATGGGCTTCGCTCGCGGTTGTGGCGGGGCTCGGCCTTATCGGCGGGTTGGCCGCAGCGTGTTTCACGAAGGTATTCGGCATCATGTTCCTTGGCGAGCCGCGGGAACCGCATGATCGGCCTGCCAGGGAATCGGGGCTGCGCATGCTGGCGCCGATGGCGGTGCTTGGCGCCGCGTGCGTGCTGATCGGTGTTCTTGCGCCGCTGGCTTTCAGGCTTGTGCTGCCTGCGGCAGTATCAGTTGGCGGTGGATCCATGCCGGCACCTGAAAGCCTTGCCTCCTTCTCCGGGATTCTCAAAGGGATAACCGGTACGGTGCTTCTTCTTGCGGTGCTGATTGCGTGCATTGCGTTGGCAAGAAGGTGCCTGCTTCGCAACCGCGTTGTAAGGACTGCCGGAACATGGGACTGCGGTTACGCGGCGCCTACTGTCCGAATGCAGTACACCGCCGCGTCGTATGCGCACCCGATCATGCGCCTTTTCGGCAGCCTGCTCGGCACAAAGGTGCACGCGAGATTGCCCGAAGGTCTGTTCCCGTCGAAGGGTGCATGGCATGAAGAAACGGATGATTTGTTCATGGCACGCTGGTTTGTTCCCTTGTTCGTGAAAGTGCGCAATGCCATGCAGCGGTTGGGCTGGATCCAGCATGGCCGGCTGCAGGGATATATCCTGTACGTGGCGCTGACGCTCCTGGCGCTGATCATCTGGTACGCATTTACCGCATGAAACTGATGTCAATAGCTCACCTGTTCCTGGCCTTGCTGGCGGCGCCGCTGCTGCTAGGTGTGCTGAACCGCTGCAAGGCGGTTTTTGCCGGAAGGAAAGGGCAGCCGCTCTGCCAGCTCTATTTCGACGTGTGGAAGCTGCTGCGGAAGGGCGCCGTCTACAGCCGGACAACCACGTGGCTGGTGGCCGCGGGTCCGGTCATCGGCCTTGCCGTTGTGCTTACGGGCCTTGTCCTTACGCCGGCCGGGCAAACGCCGGCCCTGATCAGGTTCAGCGGCGACCTTATCCTTCTTGCATACGTGCTCGGCCTGATGCGTTTCTTCACTGTTCTTGCCGCGCTTGATACAGGGTCCAGTTTCGAGGGCATGGGCGCAAGCAGGGAAGTGTTCTACGCCGCCCTTGCCGAGCCGGCCTTCCTTACAGGCCTCGCGGCGCTTTCCTGCCTGGCCGGGGAGTTCTCCATGTCGGCCCTGTCGGGCACAGCGTCGCTTCAGACGTGGAGTGCATCGGGCCCCGTGTACCTGCTTGTCCTTGCAGCGTGGTTCGTGGTCATGCTGGCCGAAAATGCAAGGGTTCCTTTCGACGATCCCAACACGCATCTTGAACTGACAATGATCCACGAAGTCATGGTCCTTGACCACGGCGGACCTGATTTCGCGGTGATCCAGTATGCGGCTTCACTGAAACTCTGGATCTACGGGTCACTCCTGGTTGGCATGATGTTTCCGTTCCCGTCCGGGAGCCCCGTTCTGGCCTCGCTTGTTTTTGCCGGCGGAATGGTGCTCGTGGCCGTGCTTATCGGTGTGCTTGAATCCGTGACCGCGCGCCTGCGGATAGTTCGCACCCCCGAGCTGTTGCTTGGGGCATTTGCGCTTTCATTGGTGGCCCTGTTGCTGGCGGTGTCAGCGGGGGGTGCTCATGTGGGTTGACGGCCTCTTCGTGGTACTGACCATCGCTAACCTCATCCTGCTTGGGACGACCAGGTTGAGCCACAGCATACGCGTTGTGGCGGTGCAGGGCGTCCTGCTGGCGCTGCTGCCGATATTGAGGGTTGAGTCGATCCATGTGACCCGGGCCCTGTTCCTTGTTGTTCTGACGGCGGCACTGAAGGGCGGCGTCTTTCCGGCCATGCTGATGCGTTCCATGCGGGAAGCCAGCGTTCGGCGTGAGATGGAGCCGATGCTGGGTTTCACCGCGTCTATGGCGCTCGGCGTGGCTATGCTCGCAGCGTCTTTCTGGATGGGCGGCCGGATGCAGGCGCTGGGACTGGAAGTGTCGCCCATAAGCATGGCGTCCGTGCTGTTTATGATGTTCACCGGGATCCTGCTCCTGACGGCGCGCCGCAAGGCCCTCACGCAGGTCCTCGGTTTCCTGGTGCTTGAGAATGGCATCTACGGGTTCGGACTGCTGGTTGCGGGCTCGGTGCACTGGCTGGTTGAGGTCGGGGTACTTCTCGATGTTTTCGTGGCCGTATTTGTGATGGGGATCGCGGTGTATCACATCAACCGCGAATTTGACCACATGAACGTGGATGAACTTGATCGGTTACGGGGTTGATATGGGCGATGGCTGGATATTTGCTGCCCTGCTTGCCGTGCCGGTGGCGGGCATGATTGGCCTGACGCAGGTGAGAAATTCGTTTCGCCTGCTGTACACGCTGTGCGCGCTGGTCAGCCTGCAGGCACTGGTGATTGCCTGGGCAGGCTGGCGCCTTGTGGCCGGCCCTGCGGGTGGGCTGCATGCCGGCTGGTTCATGATAGACGCACTGTCGTGGCATCACCTGATGGTGATGGCGGTCGTGTTCACCGTCAGCACATGGTACGCAGTGTCCTACTTCAAGGCGGAACTTGCAGCCAATACTATCACGGAGCGGGCTATGCGGCGTTTCGGCTCCCTGTGGTGCGGTGCGCTGGGCGCAATGACGCTGGTCCTGACGTCAGACAACCTGGGTCTTCTATGGATCGGCGTTGAGACCACAACGCTGATGACGGCTTTCCTTATCTGCCTGCACCGGACCCCGGCTTCCCTTGAGGCAATGTGGAAGTACCTGCTCATGTGTTCTGTTGGTGTGGCCTTTGCTTTCATGGGTAACCTGCTTATCGTGGCCGCGGCGCGTGGAACGGGTTTGGGAGGCGGCGCGGTGCTTTTGTCGTCCATGTTGCGCCAGTGCGCCGGGAATCTGAACCAGCCTGTTGTGAAGCTGGCGTACCTCTTCCTTATCGTCGGATACGGGACAAAAGTGGGCCTGGCGCCGCTCCACAGTTGGCTTCCGGATGCCCACAGCCAGGCGCCCGCGCCGGTGTCGGCGCTCTTCTCAGGTTTCCTCCTGAACACGGCCCTCTACGCGATTCTGCGGGTTACCGGGGTCGTGGAGGCGGCAGTCGGGAATACCGGTTGGGCGCTCGGCGTGTTGCGCCTGTTCGGGCTGGTGTCGATCCTTGTAGCGGCTGCGTTCATTCTTTCCCAGTCGGATGTGAAGCGGTTGCTGGCGTATCACAGCGTTGAACACATGGGGATCATAGCCGTCGGGGTGGGGTTGGGGGGAGGCGCGATATGGGCCGCGCTGTACCATGTTTTCAATCACTCACTGTGTAAGACCCTGGCCTTTTGTTCAGCCGGTCGGTTGGGGCAGTTGTACGGGACGCATGACATGGGCCGGCTCAAGGGAGTCATGGCCAGGGACCCGGTGTGGGGCACCGGCCTTGTCGGGTCACTGCTGGCCCTGATCGGGATGGCTCCGTTCGCCCTGTTCGTGAGCGAATTCCAGATCGTGAAGGCCGGGGTTCAGACAGGACAGTGGATTTCCGTGGGTATCTTTCTGGCTGGAACCTGCATGGTGTTTGCCGGCGCACTCCAGCACGTTCTTGAGATGGCATGGGGTGAGGCGACGGAGCATCACGAGGTCGTCAGGCGCAGCCGGCTTGAGATTGTGCTGGTCACGGTGTGCCTGGTGGGGCTCGTGGTGGCAGGCACCTGGATGCCGGCAGAGGTCCGCGATTTCCTCATGGCTGCAGGCCGGATTGTGGAAGGACGTTGATGAGCGGCGAGCTCTATCTTCAAACCAGACCGGGTGAGGCGCTTGCAACAAACGCCTTGCCCGTGTTGTCGCCGGTTCAGTTCAGGGACACGGTGGCGGAACTGGTAAGGGAGGGAACACGGCTTGCGGCGTTGTTCGGATATCCCTCCGACGGCGCCCGGGTGCGAATCATGGCCGTCATGGCCAGGCCTGAGCAGGGCAGCCTGCTGGTGACTTCCATGAGCCCCGATGGGGATGCGTACCCGGCGCTGACGCCTGTCTGTCCGCAGGCACACTGGTTCGAGCGCGAGGTTGCAGAGCAGCGGGGGATAGTTCCGCAAGGACACCCGTGGCTGAAGCCCATACGTTACCACAGGAGCTGGCGGCAGGATGGCAGGGACGCGTGGGGACGATCTGCCGATACCAGGATTGACCCCTGCGTTACGGACTTCTACCGGGTCGAAGGAGAGGGAATACACGAAGTGGCCGTAGGTCCCGTGCATGCCGGCGTGATTGAGCCCGGGCACTTCAGGTTCCAGTGCCACGGTGAGGAAGTACTGCACCTGGAAATTGCGCTGGGCTACCAGCACCGCGGTGTCGAACGCATGTTGACGGGAGGCCCTGGTGTGCGGTCAGTGGCGTGTGTTGAAACACTGGCAGGCGACACAACCATTGGACATGCCAGCGCCTACAGTGAATGTGTCGAGGCGCTGGCCGGATGTACCGTGCCGTTCCGGGCTCATATACTGCGTGGTGTTGCGCTGGAGCTGGAGCGTCTGGCAAACCATACAGGTGACCTCGGAGCGCTGGCAGGCGATGTGGCTTTCCTGCCGACCGCATCCTACTGCGGGCGGATCCGGGGCGATTTCCTGAACATGACGGCCTTGTTGTGTGGAAACCGGTTTGGCCGGGGCCTCGTGATCCCTGGAGGAACGGGGTACGATGTGGATGAGGCACGCCGGAAAGAACTGGTGGAGAGATTGGCCCGTGCACGGCAGGATGTCACCAGCGCCGTGAACCTTCTCTGGGATTCGGCTTCCGTCATGGCCCGGTTTGAACAGACAGGCGTTTTGTCCAACGACACGTGTCGCGACCTCGGCCTGGTCGGTGTCGCCGCGCGCGCGTGCGGACGTGAGACGGATGCGCGTTACGAGTTTCCGCAGGGCGTTTACCGCTTTGTGCAGATACCGGTTTCGACATGGCATTCGGGAGACGTTTTTGCGAGGGCGTATGTGCGATGGCTCGAGATCCAGCACTCACTTGATTTTGTCATGAGCCAGATGGATAGCCTCGGGGAGGGACCGGTCCGTTCCGTTGCCGGTCAGCTGCAGCCGGACCGGTTTGCGGTATCCCTGGTGGAGGGGTGGCGCGGCGAAATAGTGCATGTTGCCATGACCGATGCCTCGGGTCGTTTTTCCTGCTACAAGGTCGTTGATCCGTCCTTCCATAACTGGATGGGGCTGGCGATGGCACTGCGCAATGTCGAGATATCCGACTTCCCGTTGTGCAACAAGAGCTTCAACCTGTCGTACTGTGGACATGATTTGTAGGGAGCGAAAATGCTGAGCATTCTCAGGGCCCGTATCAGACAGAAGTACAGGACGGTGCGATACCCGGACGGTGATCCCGTTCTTCCCGACCGTTTCCACGGAGTCCCTGAAATCAGCGCTGCCTGTACGCCATCCTGCAAGGCGTGTGAGGCGATCTGCCCCACCGGTGCAATCAAGCACACGGGGGACAGTGCCAGCATCGATTGCGGACGCTGCACATTCTGCGGCGCCTGCGAGCGGGAGTGCCCGGTTCATGCCGTCACCTTCACGCGGGGCTGGAAACTTGCCGGCCGCACCAGGGAGGGACTGGTGGTGTCGCGCGAGAAGTCGATACGCATGGAAGCAATGGGCAGGGAGTTAAGGAGACTTCTGGGCCGCTCGCTTCGCCTGAGGCAGGTCAGCGCCGGCGGCTGTAACGCGTGCGAAGCGGACCTGAACGTGCTGGGTACCGTTGTCTTCGACCTGGCGCGCTTCGGTATTCAATTTGTCGCGTCACCCCGGCATGCCGACGGCATTGTTGTCACGGGGCCGGTGACCAGGAACATGAAGCTGGCACTGAAGAAGACGTACGATGCCATTCCTGATCCGCGGATAGTAATTGCATCAGGCGCGTGTGCGATCTCCGGAGGCATCTACGCCGACAGGCCTGAGACGCTGAACGGCGCCGCTTCGGTTGTGCCGGTAGACCTGTTTGTGCCCGGGTGTCCGCCGCATCCTTACACGTTCCTTGATGGTGTGCTGCGGCTACTGGGGCGTATCTGAACCACCTTGTTCCGGCGCCTCTTCTTTACTGCATCGGGAACCAGCGCATCAGCTCGCGCGCCACTAGGTCATGACCTGCGCGGCCGGGATGGTTGCGCCAGGAAAGCAGATCGGAGAGGTGGCCAGTCCTGCAATAGACATCGAATGCCTTCAAGCTGTCGGCGATGCCGAGGCCGTACTCAGCGGCCAGTTTCCGTATCTGCTGTGCATGTTCCCGAAGGGGATTGCGTTCTGCCGCAGGTGCGCCTCGGCGCTGTGTCAGGTCCGCGGTTGGCGTGAGGAGGATCACTCTTGAACCGGCGGCCATGGCAAGCCGGATCATGCGCGTCCAGTTGGCCTTTGCCTTCTTCACACCGAGCGGTCGATCGTTCAGGCCGTAGTCCAGCGTAACGACATCCGGCTTGTGGGTAAGGACATCCCGCTCAAATCGCTTGAGCCCGGATTCGGAATTCTCTCCGCCAATTGCCGTGACTATCACGTTGATGACGGCGTACGGGTATCGTTCTTTGAGCCCGACGTAGAGGAGGTGTGGGTAGGCGTTCAGCGAGTCGACCCTCGGCGTGGCAAAGTAGCCTGCGGGGACGCTGTGACCGTGGCACACGATGTTTATACAGCGATTGTCGGGCCAGTGGGTGTTCATGACCGTTACCAGGTCCGCGAGATAGGTGCCCTGAGACGCAATAGCCATGTGATTGCCTCCGTTTGTCGTCACTCTCGTCTGCCCAGTTCCCTGGAGAGATCGAGGTAGAGTTTTATTGCCTGGCCTGGGACATTCCACGGGATGTGGTTCCCGATGCACATCATGTAGCCGCCGGACATCTTTCCGGTTTCCGCCATTGATTGGACCATACGCTTGATCTCGTCGGGCTTGTTCCGCATCAGGATGCGGTTGTCGCCTTCGCCCGCTATGAAAGGATTCCTGTAGCGACGCGCTATTGCCTTGTAGTCAGTGAAAGGTTCGCTGATCACACCGAGCGCGCCGCATGCCATGACGTCGTCGACGTACTGGTCCATGCAACCGTCAGCCATGAAGATTACTTTCTTTCCCGCTGCCTTCAGAATTCCCCAGAGCTCTTCATAACGGGGAAAGACGTACTTGTGCATCCACGCCGGACTGCACACGGGGCCGCGCGACGTCACTATGTCGTCGTGGCAGGTCACGAAGTTGACCGGAAGGCGGGCAAAGACCCTGAAAACGCGGCGGTTTATCTCGGCGAACTCGTCCATGATCCGTTCGAATCGATCGTCGAGGCAGCATTCAAGGAACAGTTCCCATCCGAAAGTCAGGAGCGGCCACATGAAAGTGGTGTTGTAGAACCAGGTACCGGCTGAGCTCGCCTCGGGCGCCTTGTCGCCCCACTCGGCAGGGTAGCCGGCTTTCAGAGTCCCGTAGAGTTTCTCCTCGTCACGGTAGTCCCAGTTCATGACCACGTGTGGCCAATCGGTATAGTCCCCCTTGGCAAGGGGGCTGAACGCAAAGACATCTTCGGCGGAGTGGAAGAATGCCTCTCCGTGCTGGAACGTACCGGTCTCTCCTGTGCCCCATCGGACGGTGTGTTTCGAGTGATCCGCGCTCGCCGAGCCGGAATCAAGGCGTGGACGGGGCACGGGATCGTCCTTTTCCGGGATTCCGAGGGCAAGTTCGGGATAGAGTTCCTGCAATCTCTGTCGGCACAGGCGTGGATGGTCGTAGTAGTCGATGCCGGTGATATATGTCTCGGCATCAGGGCATGACCAGTGCTCCCAGTGCAGCATCTGGCGCGGACCGTGACCCATGAAAGTGTTGTATCGTTCGTCAGCCATGAACGTAGAATCCTTCCCGTTACACCGTTTCGAGACCCGGTTCGCGTGCCGAGCGGAGTTATTCATCCCGCATGCCTTCGTCGGGAACGAACGGCTTGTATATCAAACGCATCCGGAAAGTAAACGGACTATGTTTCCTTTCTCATGTAGTGGCGCCGGTGGGACGCGGGAAGCCGTTCGATGGCATACCGGAGCATGGTCCGTGGCATTTGCAGGGCATGGCGATCCAGGAAGGCACACAGGACGTCCCGGTCCCGCTTGCCGATCTCACGCAGCATCCAACCGGCTGCCTTGTGCATGAGGTCATGCCGATCGGTGAGAGACATGCGGGCCAGTTTCAGAGCATCACTGAATTCGCCGTCCCGGATCCAGTAGAAGGACGCGAGCACGGCGATGCGACGGTCCCAGAGCAGGCGGGAACGCGCCATTCGATACACGGGTCTGCGAGAGCGGGACGACAACCATCCGCCAACTATCCACGGCGCAGAAAGATCCACCAGGTCCCAGTTGTTGATGCGATCCGTGCAAGCCATATAGAGATCGAAAATGCTTCGTTGTTCGTCCACGGTACCGCGCTTGAAGCGGTTGACGAGCACGAGCAGCGAGAGCAATCGGACTTCGTGGATCGGCGAATCCAGCAGGCGGCGCAGGACAGGGATCGGTGCATCGGAGTACTTCCGAACCAACTCCCTTGTTCCGGGCACCATGAGACCGACGAACCGGTCGCCCTCGCCATATTGGCCGGGGCCGGTCTTGAAGAAACGCATCAGGAGGATGGCTTTCCGGGGATTCCCGGCGCGGATGACGGCTCGTTCGATTGTCCTGGTATTCATGGCGACTGGTGGGGCAGGCGTCGAACGCGCCGGTAGTTCTTCGAACCGAATACCTGTTCGCATCCGAAGCACTTTCGCTCTATCCAGGAGAGGAGGCGGTATTTGAATCGAAGGTGTTTCGGCGTTTCGCCGGGCGGGTAGGCCAGTGTTGACTCCCTGAGATCCTCCTGCCAGTCCATGGCGGCGATGCGCTGTTGCATCACGGCCGGGTGTGTCCCGGTGAAGCGGGGAACGTCATCGAGCGGGCCGAACTGGAACATGGCGGGGCGGGAATCGTACTCGCGGGCGGCCTGCTCGGGGCCGGCATGGACGCTGCGAAGTGCCCTGTTCTTGCCCTGCATGAGACGGGGTGGGCGAACCCACCCGTAGTGGAACACCTCGGCATCGACGTCAGCCACCCGAAGCTTGCGAGTGCCGGATGTCTGGTGGGGATGCTCGTAATGGTCAAAACGGCGGAAAGACTGGGCGCTGTGCCATGAATGGATAGCCGGATCGTTTCGCACTGCGCGTATTTCCCGCGAGTACCAGGCGTGGCTGTCCATGCAGTGCGCGTAGTCGCCCCAGAAGTGGCGGAACCTGAAGAGGAGAGCATCTACCCGGCGGTCGTCGAGCAGTTCCACCATCCTGTCCCGGATCACCGGCAGGTACTTTTCGTGGATCACCTCGTCTGCCTGAAGGTAGATCAGCCAGTCGCCAGAGCAGGCTGCCCTGGCGATGTCGGTCTGGATCGCGTTTACGGCGCCGCGGAGGAAATGCTTCGTATCCCATTCCGTGTCCAGGATGCGTACCTTCGGATCGCCGATTGCCGCAATTGTCTCACGCGTACTGTCCCCGGGGCTGCTCCTGCCCACAGCGACGACGAACTCGTCAACAACGGGAAGAACTGACCTTATCGACTCTGCGACGGGGTAGTACAGGCTGACCCCGTCCCGTACGAATGAGAATCCGCTGATCTTCATAGGACAAGCATGCCGGCGCTCAGTCTCCGGCCGTCCGGAAGGAAAAGAGTCCTGCGTTCTGGAGTTCGAACCGGAGTTGTACGGTCTTTCCGACGAGCGAAGACAGGTCGCCGTGGCCTTTCCATGTGACACGTGCCGCGGTGTGGTCTATCGCAAGCGGGTCGCACTCTTCGAAACTGAACCCGTCAAATGCCTGTTTGAACTCCCAGTACTGACCGAGAGGGGGACGGCGCAGGACCTCGACCCGGATTCGTGGCGCCACCTTGAGATTCGTGCTCTTGTTGCATTCCACGTTGATGAGCAGCGATTTGCCCCTGAGAACGAAGTCCTTTGTCAGGAGGTACGCGGTTTCTTCGCCGGCGCGCTGTTCCACGAACCTGTCGGCCTTTATGGTCGCAATGCCGACTCCGCCGGTAAAGCCGCCCTGTTCCTCCTGACCTATATTCATTCCCGAGTAGTATAGGAGGAGGTTCTCGCCGTGTCGCAGGGGAGGGCAGGTCGGCAGCACACCGCCGTGGTCCCATGCGCCCTCCGGGCCGCGGGCGAAGTAGGTTTCCCTGGTATGGTAGCGTTCCCAGTTGAAGCCGTCCGTACTGGTGGCGAGGCGGAGCTCCCACCTTCCTGTCGTGTCTCCATCCATGGCGGCGTAGAGCATCATCAACACGTTACCGTACTTGAACACCCGCACGTGGTCATAGTCCGTGGTGTCGTACTCGTCAGGGTAGCAGCAGACGCGGGGGAGGGACCAGTGTACGAAGTCGGGACTGGTCATCACCGCGACCCTGCGCCTGATGTTACGCATGGCATGGTGGCGGCCCGAATGCCACACAGTGGGGCGGCCGTAGAGCAGCCAGAGGCGTTGCGCTTCGTCGTATACAACGTGGTTCAGGCAGTCGCTGGGGTAGTCCAGGATCGGTCTGTCGCCGTCTATCTTCCAGTGGATGCCGTCGGGGGATGCTATGAGCTGCACGCCGGTATGTATCTCTCCGAGGTCATCGCGCGGGCGGCCTTCCGTGCTGATTGCCTTGTACCTGCGGGCAGGGTTCGGATCATCGTTATCCTTCCACACCTGCGAGAAGTCGGCAATTTGAACACGGGTGAAGGGCGTGCCTTCCGGCCACTTCTTGTGGTTGTAGTAGGTTCCCTGGTCATGGGTCCCGTAGTATACGATATTGGTCTTCTTGTGTTCTCCGAACGGGCAGTGGTCGAACAGCGGTTTGGTCCAGTTATAGCCGTCTTCGCTTTCGGCGTAGGCGACGCAGTCGACCGGGCCGCTGCCATGGCAGTAGTTGGAATTGTTGAAGCAGAGGTACCACATGCGGTAGCGGCGTAGTTCCTCGTCCCATATGACCTTTGCGCCGTGGACTGCGTCGCTTTCCCATGGTTTGTCGGCGAGGATGACCGGGTTGTGAGGGAAGCGCCTGGGATGGTGCATCACCCGTTTCAGGCGCCAGCGGTCTTCGATGACCGTGTCGTCGATCAGGAGTTGCGTTCCTGTTCCGATGTCCAGAGGGGTGCCGGTGAAATACTTCGTACTCATGGTGCAAAGCATAGCAGGAGTTGCGTTCCTGGCCAGTGTGATTTCGCCGCAAACAGCTTCCATATTACATACGCAAGTGCTACGGTACTATCCGTGAGGGGTTGTCCACGTTGTTGGGCGGACGACGTATGAGGCTGTTTTTATTTGAGTTCGGTAAAGACCGTTCCTACAATGCTTTATTCTTAGGATAATGTGTGGTGTTCATGGAGTAGGAGCAATGGTTGATACACCTTCACAAGCCGAGTCGGCGCCTGCACCGTCACAACATCCGGTGAAGGATGCGGAAGGCCTGATCAGGGCCATTGGACTTGTTTTCAGCAATACATTCCTCTACGGCGCACAGCACGGTGTTACCACGAAAGCCCTGGAGGACTGCTATACCAGGCTTGGCGGTGCGCTCGCCGAGACCGGCGAAGTCATGTTCCAGATCACCGATGCCGGCGTTACGGTCAACGGCGAGCCGGTCGAACTCAAGAATCCGCTTGCACGGATGTTTGTGACGCACCTGACTGAAATCAATGTGAACAACTTCACAATCGCCAGGGGACTGTCCCATGAGAAGTTCGCGCAGCTCATGGAGATCATGAATGCCAAGCCGGAGGAGTTGCAGCAGCTTGGCGGTTTTGCAGCCTTTGCTGCTTCTGTCGGGATAACCGAAATCAAGGTGCGCAAGGTCACCATCCAGCACGTTGAAGAGGGTGAAGAGGTGGTCGACAAGAGCGAGATTGCCGAGAAGGAAGCGGTGGTCGAGGCCGCCAAGAGCGTGGAGACGATCATGGCGTTTCTGCGCGGCGAGGTGAATTCGGACGACCCGGCACTTCAGGCCGGGCTGCAGAACGCGCCCCCTGACGCGAAGAAACTCGGCGAGTTGATACTGCGCGCGGCAGAGATCAAGCGTGCTGCGGAGACCAGTGGCGGTGAGAATTTTGCGGATATCGTTGTAGGGTGCCTGCGCAGGGTACACGAGGGAATGGCGAAGTCCCCGGCGGCCCGCAGCCAGAAGGGCAAAAAGGCGCTTTCGAAAAGCCTGATGCTGCTTGAGAAGGAAGTGCTCGACAAGATGCGCGAGATGGCAGGCAAGACGGTGCCGGCCGATGAGGAAACAATCCATGACGTCGTCGAAGAACTGACGGATGAGCTCGCCGTTGACGGCCTTGCGTCCGAGTACATGAAGCGCCGTGATGCCATCGAATCCAGCGAGAATCGGATACTCCGGTACATCAAGAAGAAGGGGCTGGAGAGCCTGGACGAAACTGATCTGCAGGAACGCCTTGCCGAAAGCGGCCTCACGCCGGAAGGTTGGCAGGAGCTCCTGGTGAAGAGCAGGGCCGCTGCGGGAGGCGGGGGTGGTGGTGGCGGGGGGGATG
>Ga0172371_10006302_pt1 | contig 17304 bp, 8 predicted proteins | sample Lak12m_FD_114543 | JGI IMG/M metagenome (GOLD analysis project Ga0172371, IMG submission 114543) | Freshwater microbial communities from Kabuno Bay, South-Kivu, Congo - kab_022012_12m | ecosystem: Environmental > Aquatic > Freshwater > Lake | place: Democratic Republic of the Congo: South-Kivu...
GAGAAGCCGAGCACGGCGAGGAAGAGGTGCGCCTCCCTCACCTCGCCGGTCTCGGGGTCGACGTACGGCACGGTGTCGCCGGCCCAGTCGACGAACAGCTTCTCGCCGGCCCGGTGGTGCTGGCGCATGACCACATCGACGCGACTCCGCCAGGCGCGGTAGCGCTCGGCATACCAGGAGTAGCCGTAGCCCTCGGGGTGCGCCTCGCGGTACTCGATCCAGAGCTGGCGCAGGGTGAGGCGCCTATGGGTGCGCAGCTCCTCGTGCACGCGTGCCCAGTCGGGCTCACGCGGGTCGCAGGCCGCCTGGTAGCGGTCACGGTAGAGGCGCTCCTCGAGCTCTGAGTCGGTCACGCCCTCCGGCAGCGGCCAGGAAAGGCCGGCCAGATCAGCCCGGGTGAAGAGCCCCGAGACGGTCGAGTTCGAGACGCCGACGGCGCGGGCGATGGCGCGCCCCGTGAGCCCGACCTCGTACCTCAGCCGCAGGATCTCCCTGATCCTTCGCATGGACAGTCTCCTGTAGGCCACCGCGCCCTCCTCGTCGTGTGATCGAGGAGAGTCTGGCGGCCTTCTCCATGCGCCGCTTCATCAGCCGGTCATCGCTTCCGCCCGCGGCCGCCAAACTGTTCGGCTTCGGGCGGAATCGGTGTTCGGCTTGCTCCGGAATCGGTGTTCGGCTTGCCGTGGAATCGGTGTTCGGCTTGCGGCGGAATACGCAGACGTCAGCACAATATCGCTGCGTCAGAAGTACGGCCGCAGCGACTCATGAGCCAGGACCACGAGGCGCTGCGTCGCACGCGTGGCGCCGATGTAGAAGAGATCGTGATCCTTCGCCTTCTCCAGCCGGTCGAAGTCCGTCAACACGACGGCCCGCGCCTCCATGCCCTTGAATCTGTGGATGCTCGCGTAGCGGGTCTTGCCGGATCGCAGGTCGGGGACGGGCCCGTTGGGGCCATCGCTCATCAGAGGGGCGATGCGGTCACACCACGGCTGGTCGGTGAGGGTGGCGGCGATGCACTTCCTGTCGTCGTGCTTGCTCAGGATCGCGACCTGCGGGCCCCTGAACGAGTCCCGCTCCAGTTCCTCGAGACACGTGCGAAGCTGATCCGCCTGCTCCTCAGGCGTCGCGTAGTAGCGAATCACCGGAGTCTCGTCGTCATCCGAGCGGAGGATCTTCCCGTACCCGCCCTCTACACATCCGCCCAGGCAGGCGAGCGCAGCGATGGCCGGCGAGTTGCGGCAGTTCTGGTCGAGGGGGAACACCGTGCAGGCGTCGTCTTCGCGTTCGCAGAATTCACCGAGGTCCACCGACTCGCCGTAGATGGCTTGATGATGGAAGTCGCCGAAGACCCGCCAACGCCCGTTGCGGAGACCACCCTTGAGGCTGAGTTCGAGGACGTCATAGAACTGGTCACGGAGCAGATCCTGAGCTTCGTCAAGGACGAGCTCGTCGTACTCCTCCGAGGCTGACAGCAGTGCGTCGCACGCCTTTGAGGGGAGGATGCCGTCCCAGAAGTCGTCCTCATTGAAGAGAGGCGATCCCGAGGGGATCCTCGCCACCTTCACCATGTAGTCCGAGATCGTCCCTGTGTCGGCCGTACCGGCCGCCTGCTCCTTCAGCCAATGAGCCAGCGGGCTGTTGAAGCAGAGCATCAGCACGCGCCGTCCGGCGGCATGGCCACGACGTGCCGCCTCGAGCGCAAGGACGGTCTTCCCAGTGCCCGCCGGCCCGTCGAAGATGACACGCTTGTTTGCGGTCATCTTGCCGAGCGCGACGAACTGCTGCTCGGTGAACTGGCGGATGTCGGTGTCGATCTGCTTGGCCCTCGCCTGAGGGCTGCCGCACAGTTCCCTGTCGGGCCTGAGGATGCGTACGATCTCCTCGCACTGCACCGGCGTTGGTTCCCCGGCAGCCTCCGCCCGCTTGAACCAGGGCTTGCCCAACTCCGCGGCGCGGCCACGCGCCTGCTCAAGGACGTGCTCGATGCACTCTGCCAGCGTGGCCTCAGCGAGCCGGGACTGGTCGATGATCTGCCAGGGCGCCCACTCCTTTGACTGCCGGGCGAACTCGAGGAACGGGAAGCACACGGCCGACCAGAAGAGAACATCCTTGAGCTGCGTCCTCTCCTTCCACACGCTGTCCCGGACGCTGTGCATGGCATCCGACGCCTGCCTGAAGGGACTCCGAGGCTTGCCCTTGCTGTCGCCGCCGTAGAACCAGACCCCGTCCCGAATGTCCAGCTTGCCGGCGCCCTTCACCTCAAGGACCACCACGCCGAGGCCCGGAGCGACGATGATGAAGTCTGCCTCTCCCTCCATCTGCCGCCTGTGCAGCGGGATGTCCTGAGAGTGAAGGACGACCCACTCCGGGCGCGACTCGTCGTCGGCGAGATGCTCGTAGACGTACTTCTCTCCGAAACTGGGTGTCTCGGGGTCGAAGATCGGCGGAATCATGCGCACGGCCGTTCACCCACCTTCCTGCCGTGCCAGCCCAAGCTGGGCAGGTGCTCAGCCCGACCGGCGGAGTGGCAGTCACAACTGGAGTGGCTCTCCTCCTGCTACTACTTCGACAGGTGACCCCCAGAACTTTCGTGTCGCCGACCGACGCGACCGCGTGCCCACGACGGCTGGATCCTGCAGCCCAGCTCCAACTTCACCCAGAAGTGGCCGCGACCGGGCGATCATCGACCGGGCGGGGCTCAGAGCGCGCGGCCCCGACGAGTGGGTGCTGATCGAGGCATGGGATGAGGGCTAGATGAAGTCGGTTCATCCTAGCTGTGGGCTCCCGCGTCAATTCTGCTCACCAGGTATCGATCAGCCGCTACGCTCTGCCGTAGCCGCGACAACGTCCCGGTATCCTGTCGCTCCACGATGACGAAGCCGGCCTCGGTATTCGGCGGGACACCTACGACCAGGTACTGGTGAAGCCCGTTGGTGTAGAGGTCGCCGACACGAAACCCGAAGTCCGTCGCAGCGTCGAGCAGCCTTTGCTCCTGCTCACGCCACTCCCTCGCTGCTTCCTCGGCAACGGCGGAGCCCAAGGCCAGCTTGTTGACCCGAGTCCGTGAGAGCTCGTAGGGCACACTCGCAGTACCATCTGTCTCTGTCACGGAGCTGCACATCGGGATATCTACGCAACCCAGGAACTGATGCTCGTCGCTCACACATGGTCTCGTGGGACCCGCGCAACGTGGGCACAGGAAGGCCGCCGCCGGCACGTCGACGGTCGTAAGCACATCGCACTCTTCGTCACACACAAGACCCTGGATCTCTGGTCCACCGGGTTTCGGTCGGCCCAGTGCCAGCCAGAGAGAGCGCACAGTCCGATGGCGATCTTGTTCCCCGGCTGTCAAGTTGAAGTAGTAGTCAGGCCACTCAAGGGTGAAAGGCTGCCCGCACCTGCACTCATTCATGGTCGGGCGATCGCATCGATTGCGCGTCTCCTGACATGGTCCGACTGGAACCACTCCAGCCTCTGACAGTTCGGCCTTGGCCGTACACAGAGAAGCCGCAAGCGCATCGGACCCTTCGTAGCCTGGTTCCGACGCAAGCACGAGCCCTCCTGCAACCAGGTGGTTTGGAACCAACTCCTTCATGAGACTCCGTCTCGGCTCGCCGCCGAACTGCCGCTGGAGCTCGGTTAGTACGTTGCCCAACACGATCAAGTCGAACTCCCGAGACCCGAGGGCACCGACAGTCTTGCCCAGATCGACCAGGCGCCACTGATCTGGATCCACAAACGCCCCCGTGAGCCGACTCCTAACCGAGGAATCGAGCTCCCTCACGAAGCGGTCAACCACTCGCTGCGCCTCTTCAATCTTCGTCGCGTCCCGCTCGATGCAGACGAGTTCGAGCTCCAGAGCCGGCACGAGACCCAGCGATTCGGTGACCTGTGTGAGGTCAGCCAAGGCTAGCGCGGTTGTGCCAATGCCAACTCCGACATCCAGCACCCGCACACGAGCGCGACCTTCGCCGGGAGCCAGACGAAGAAGCGCCCGCTGCAGAGATGAGGCGTACAGGGGCACGTAGAAACCCAGATACCAGTCGGGATACGTATCACGCAGCCAGTTCGCATCGGAGTACGTCGTATTGGCCCGCCAGAGCAAGTACTCCTCCCGGAAAGCCGCGGGACGAACTGCGGCGTGCAAGTAGCTCTCCATCAGCGCAGACGACCGCCAGTACTCGCTGTAGCGATCGCGCCAGAGATACTGCGAAAGCAGCGGCCGAGCCCAAGCCCGTCGCATCAGGAGTCCTCCTCGCCCGTGCCGAACTGAAGCTGGGAAGGGTGTTCGCGCGGCTTGATTCGCGCTGGGCGCTGAGGCCTGACCAGTTCAGACGTCTCGAGATCAACGTCGCAGAGAGAAGGCGGTCGCCAGACAAGCGAATCATTCGGGTCGTGCCGTTGATGCCGTCTCCGCGCAGCCGCAGCACTCTGGTTTGCGTAGCAGTACTCGCAGCCGAAGATGCACGAATCGAATGCACCAATGTCGGCAGCCTCGACACAACCACACGCTTCCCGAGTCGGAGCTGGCTTGAGCCGGAAGTCCAGGTCCGGACGCAGGTGGGAAATGAGTCGAGGGTCGATACAACTGCCCGCTCGAACGCCCTCCACGTCCAGACCGGCCTCTGCGCACGAGAACAGCTTGAGGCCCTCGGACGTGGCTATCTCGAGGAGGTCGCGTGCCAGTTGCGTGTGCTCCGCAGGGTCCCCGAACCAGAACTCCAGTCCGCTCACTTTGTTCAGCCGCTCGAAATGCCGCCGCGTGCGGCCGTATGGATCGCAGAAGGAGATGTACGCGCTGGATGCTGCGCCTCTGAGGTCCGCAGCAAGCTCCGCGAACTTGCGCTGATGGTAGGCAGCAGACGTGACCGAGCTGAAGATGATTGGGTCGTAGCGCCAAATGACCCGCTCAGGCCCAATCAGCTCGCTGAGCTGACGAAGCGCCCGCATAGCGGGAGCCTGCACCGGGCTGTTTCGCTCAAGTTCGCGTGGATACGAGTTGAGCGTGTATTGAACGTAGAACGCGTAGCCGCGGTCCTCGAGAAGAGTGATGTCTTTCAGCATTGGTCCGGCGTTGCGCGTCCAGAAGACGATGGCGGCGACATCCTCCGGAAGCAGTGAGACTCTGAAGACCTGATTGGTGTTGAAGGGGTTCACCCAGTGGCAGTAGCCCGCCGCCAAGCGCGTCATGAACCAGCGCCAGTAAAGCGCCGGGATGTCGGTCCTCCTGCTGGCGCTGACGACGAGCACTGCTCTAGATGCCCACAGCGTTGCAGTGCGAGGTCGCGCGATTCACCCGGCCGCCGATCACGAGCGGTGGCGGGCTGGGCACACCGCGCTCCAATGCGGGAGGACTCCGTGTTCGATCATGTGTTCATCCTCTAGTTCCGGTGCTTCTCCAGGTAGTCCAGCATCTCGCTCGAGTTCATTTCCCTAGTCGAGTTGTTCATGCGCACGTAGAAGCGGGCTTCCTTTCCGTCCTTGACGTGAACAGGGACTCGCGAGCTCAGCACATCAACCCGACACACATCCTTACCATCGACATACTCGAAGGAAATCGTGACGTTCGTCACCGGCGGCTTGCCGATGGAGTTCTCCAGCAATCCGGTCAGCCAGTTCTCGAATGCGTCAGCATTCTTCCTCGGAAAGAACTGGTAGTCGTTGACGAGCCCAACAGCCTCCCCGTCATCATTGACTCCTATCAGGAGCGTGCCTCCATCGGCGTTCATGAAGCCCGCGATCGATCTCACGACAGCGACTTCGACACCCTTGTCCCCCTGGCCGCGGTCGTAGCTCCAGCGAGCCGATGCCTTGAACTCGACGGCCTGACTCTCCCCTGCTGCCATGAGCTCGCGCGTCGGCCGGCCAGAGGTCCTTGGTTCCCGCACAGGCGATGCGTCGGCGGTATGCGGATCCCCGACAACCATTGGTGCGTCGGTGTCGGGTCCCTTCGCCTCATATGAGCCGTCTATCGCATCAGCGGAAGACTCCCGCCCAGCGGTCTCCGGCGTCCCAACGTGCTGCTCCCCGGGACCGCTCGCCATCGCGAAGGTGAAGTCCGTATTGCCGAACTCCTTCGCTCCGATGCGCTTCTGCTGTTCCTTGACGCGCCGGCGGGACTCGAGAGCGAGGCGCACGGCCCATTCGATGTCCTCATCCGGCGGGGCCTGCTCGGCGCCCGGGTACAGCAGCTTGAGCAGGCCGTCGATGGTCTTGTTCACGGCCGTCGTGTCCCGCCCGCTCAGCGCGGCTCCGAACTCCACCCGCGGTTCCCACAGGTGGAGGAGGCTATGCGTGCGCAGCTTGTTCCAGCACTCCGCTATGAAGTCGCTGACCAGGGCGAAGTGGTCGGTGAACAGCTCGGCATGCATCTTGGGCACGTCCCAGCCAGGGATGTAGGCGTGCAGACGGTCCATGAACGCCGTGTCGTCGCGCATCTCCTTGGGCAGCGGGCCGAACAGGTGACTGCGGCGCAGCTGGTCGTGCACGTCCACTTCGAAGTTGCCGACGAACACGAGCCCGCCGTCGCCGCGGATGCTCTCCTTGCCGCGGCTGAACTGACCGGACTCCATGTAGCCCTTCATGATCTGCACGCCGTCCTTCTGGTCGAACGAGACGCCGCCGATCTCGTCGAAGCAGACCACGTCGTACTGGCAGACCAGGCCGCGCTGCCCCGACGCGTTGTTCACGAACATCTGGGCGACGGTGGCTTTGCCGCCCGAGATGAGATGCGCGTAGGGCGAGACTTGCTGGAACAGGTGCGACTTACCTGTGCCGCGGGGGCCGAGCTCCACGGCGTTGTAGTTGCGCACGACGAAGGGGACCATGCGCAGCAACAGGATGTCGCGCTCGCGCTCGGAGAGTGCTGTTGGCTCGAGGCCGGCGCTGCGAAGGAGCAGCCACTTCCACTGCTCGGTGGTGAATCGGCTGCGGCCCTCGGCGAGGCGCTCCACGGCGTCACGCGTCGACATCTGGATGGGCTTCACAGCCACCACACCGAATGGCCGACCGTTCTTCTGCTCCGCGAGCATCGCGTCGTACTCGAGGTCTACCTCAGCGTAAAACCCGCCGGTGAGCATCCTCTGATTGGGGTCGATCAGGCCCCACTCGATGCGGCAGTCCTTGAGCTGCAGACTCGGCAGCGTCGCGAGATACGCGTCCGTCTTCGGATCGAGGCGCACAGTGATGAGATCGATGATCTTGACTCGCCCGCGCTCGCGCGCACGCGCCTTGAAGAGCTCCTCCTCGCCCGCGCGCACGGTGCGCTCGCTCATCAGTCGCTCAACGACCTCGAGTCCCTCGGCGATCTCGGTCTCGTCGGTCCCCGCGCAGTATCGCGCCAACAGGAACTCGCCGACGTATGTGGGGACCGGATACTGCCCCTTGAAGCGCAGCGCCAGATCCTTGCGGACCACGAAGTTCTCAAACGCCTCGGCCGCCAGGCCGTCGATTTCGTCGCGCTGCACTACGTCTCACCTCCGACAGTCGTTGAACGCTGCTTGAGGGCTTTGCCCTCGGCATCCAGGAGGACGACGAGCACTGCGGTTCCTTCAAGCTCATCATCAGAGACCAGTGCCGATGCCGAGCCATCCTTGACGGCCACGGGCGCGCTCAACAAGCTCGTCGATGCGTCCGCGGCCTTGCCGCGCAGGTCGACCTGCGCTCCAATGGGCGCGTCTTCGACCGCCACACGGCACCGCATCCCGACCCACACCGGCTCGGCAAGATCCGCGGCCATTGGCTCTTCTGAGACGGCCTTCGTCACAGTGAGCCGCGGTGTCACACACTCCTGCGGACTGATGCCGCCGTGGTCGTACTCCGCTCCGGCCACGAAGGTGCAGATGCCGGAGGCGTAGGCGATGTCAACGGCCGGGTCCCAGCGCCACGGCAGCGTCAGGAACTCTGTCGCCACATCGGGCTTGAGCCGAGCACAGCGACCCTTGCGATGCTCAGTCAGATGCTCAGGCAGGTCGACCTTCTTCAGTCCGCCAGGTACGAGCAGCCAGCCGTGGTCAGTCACGACGACGACCCGCTTCCAGCCCCAGCCGAGCAAGGCCTCGATGCGCTGGGCTATGTCGCCAAGCTCCGCGTCGAGCGACCTGGCCAGCTTCGCGCCCTGGGTGTGTCCGAGCTCGTCGATGTCGCCGTACTCAGTCCACGCGCGGCCGGAGGGATCGCCGCAGTCATCCTTCAGGACCTGCCAGCCTGACTCCTTGAGGAGCTTGCGCAGTCCGTCGGCCGACAGCTTAGCTTGCCCGGATGGCGCGCTTGGACTCAACTCTGGGCCGCCGGTCAGCTGGCCGGCGGCTGGTGAGACGGCCGGCTTGGCCGTCGCCGTCACCGAAGGCAGGGCCGCGAAGTCCGCCTGGAGTCCGACTTCGCACCCTGAATCCTGCAGCCGCTCCTGCAGACGATGGGCAGCATCCATCCGCAAACCGTCGGTGAACAGGACGCATGTGCCTGCGTCGGCGCCAGCCAGCGCAGGCAACAGCGGCTTCAGATCGGCAGCCTGGGTCGCCTCCTGCAGCGCCCTCGCGCCGTCCTCGAGCCAGACCCTATAGAGGACATCTGCGGCCGTCTTGACGGCCTCGATATCCTCAGCGCGGTCGACGCAGGCGAGCGCGCGCACCACAGCATCGTCCGCGCGCCACCCGGAGTCGACATACTGCGCCGCAAGGTGCGCCGTGTCGCCCTGCTTCCATCCGACCGCCGACGCGTCCGCCAGCACCAGTAGATACCCCAGCGACTGACTCAGCGGAGCCCTTCCTAGCCGCGCCCACAGCCAGCCACGCCGCTCGCCATGGTGTGCCTCGAGATCACCGATCGCGTCACGAGCGGCGCCGACCTGAGACGCTCCCAGAGCCTTCAGCGCGGACCGCAGGTCGCCTTCCCGCTCGGCGTTGAAGCTCGGCCACGAGTCAGGGTGCTTCGGTAGCAGCTCCTGCGGACGAGCGCGGTCCAGCGCATCCGGAATGTTGGGATAGGCCTCAGGGGCCTCGGCGTACCGCTCCCAGACGTCGGACCAAGGCCCGTCGCGCTGGCCGAGCAGCTCGGCAGCCGTGAGCGGTCCGTCGCTCTCGGGGTCGAACCCGAACTCCTTCTTGCACCCAGCCGCGAACGCCCCCCACTCGTTGTCAGGGCGGCCCTTCCGGAACCCCTCCGGGTCGTTCAGCCATTGCAGCACTCCGCGCTTGCTGTCCGGCACAAGGAGAGCGTCGAAGTCTTCCGCACCGAGCTGGCGCCCTTTCAGGGATGTAACGGGTTCGTCGAGTACACGGGGGATGGCACGGGCGAGGGCGGCTGCAGTCGCGACGTCCTCTTTGAGGTCGAGTCCAAGCCCCCTGTCCTTGCTGGTAAGGAGAGCACCCAATGTCCAGTCGCGGCCGTTTGGATGCGACCACCACACGGCCCGGTACTGCAGTTCGGCGATAGGCTGCAGCGCCTCGTCCATGTCCTCGAGCGAGCGCAGTTCCTCTCGTGACAAGCCAGGGCAGTAGATGATCGGCACCTGATTGTCGAACGACAGAGCGGCCTCGACTTGGCCGGCAAGCAAGCAACGCAGCCAGATGGCAGGTCCACTCAGCCGATCTGGAGCGTAGTCGCCAAGAATGAGCACCGGCAGCCTGTCCGCGATCCTCGGGGTCACCGCCGCCCACTCACTGTTCTTGTCGGGCCATAACACCGCGGCGGGCGCCACCTGGTCGTTGCTGTCGTAGGACGCAGCCTTCTCAAGCGCCGCGACAAGCGCGTCCAGAACAGAGCCGTCAGGCATCTCGCTCACGTTCCTCCCTAGCCGCCCGCTTCTCCGCAAGCGTGTAATGCAGGTCGTTCAGCCGCTCGGAGCCGTCGGGGTTCTTGCCGCGGTCCTTCTTCCAGTGGATGTTCAGCTTGCTGCGCAGGACACCGGCCTCAACGAAGGGGCGGATGTTGAGGCGCACGCCGTCGTCCAGGTCGGGCTGCCAGCCGAGCGGCTGCTCGGCGAGCGACTTCCAGCGCACGTAGATGTCGCGGGGAGCCTCGCCGTCGAGGATGAGCTTGAGCTTCTCCTGCAGGGCCACCGCTGCGGCAAGTCGCGCGTCGGCGCCGGCGACATCGGCCGCGGCATCGGCCTTCTGCCGGTCGATCCACCAGTTGAGATGGCTGAAGGTGAGCTTCTGCAGCGCCTGGTGGTCCAGGCGGTGGTAGTTCACAAGCGCAGCGAAGCCGTCCTTGCGCCCGTCCCAGACGTGCCAGATGAAGGGCCGCGTGTGGAAGAGTCTTGCGTGACTCGCGAAGGCCTTGTCGCGCAGCCAGTCCTCGAGGCTGCCGCTGCCCTCCGGGGAGAGCAGCTCGTCGACCGTCTGCTGCGAGAACGCGTCCCGGTAGGCGGCGGCGAGCAGGTCGCGCAGGCGCTCGTGCGCCGGACGCTCGCCGGCGAGCGGAGGCAGGCAGACGATGCCGTCCTCGTCGGCGAAGCGGTCGAGCTCGTCCTGCTCCTGGTCGGGCCAGCGGTAGCCGAGCAAGCGGGCGAGGGCGACGTGGAGAGGCTGCTCGGAGCCGATGACGCTACCCCTGAAGAGCCACTGAGTGGGGTCGTCAGAGTGGGGTTCCGGGAGGCCAGAGGGGTACTGCTCCCTGGCGATTTCCCGCCAGGCTGGCAGAGCCAGAGACACCTTCGCCAGGTTGCCCTCGGTCACCTTGATGGAACTGTCAATCTCTCGAACCTTCTCAGCAAACTCGGGGGAACCGCAGAAGGCGAGAATGGGCAGAAGGTCCTGCTCCTCAAGCGGAATGACTGAGGCAACGCTCTGATCGTGAAGAACACCGAGGTACAGCACCGTCCTCAGCGTACCGACGTGCCCAACGGCAACGCCCAAATGTCGCAGTGGAGCCGTGGACATTGGCCGATAGCCAAGCGGTGGATCATTCTTCAAGTCCTGATCCAAGAGAACATACTGGCATCCGCCAACCAGCCCCGAAGCCTCTGATCCACTCTGAAGCCGAGCGACCCTTGAGAGGGCAGACTGCTCCCAATAGCCCCTACGAAACCGAGGGTCGTCGCCGGTCGTCAGACCCTTGTACACCTGAGCGACGGACTCCAAGCGACTTCCTGCTTGAAGCGCAGATACAGTCACGCGGCGATCCGGGTCCATCAACAATGGCCCAACTCCAACCCTCACAAGTGGGGAATTCCGCAAGGAGTCAGCCTTGTTAGCTACGCCCTGTGAGTTGGAGCAATCAAGGCCGAAGTAGAACTCATCCACCGGTGGCTTTCCTTCTAGCTGAAATAGGCCCACCTTCACCACCTCGCCGGATATCCCATCGAAGGCACCCGAACCCAGGCGCGCCAACAGGCGTGGTGTGCTCGATGACAACAGCCCAGACCGGAACGACTTGAAGCTTCCGAGCGTCGTCCAAGCTTGGGGCAGGACCTGCGCAGTCCTGGCGCCAGTGCTGAGCAAGTGTGTGCTGCGGTCAAGAAACATGGTCGCGAGATCATGACGAGCGTCGGCGAAGTGCTGGTCTGCGAACGCCATCAACACATCTGACTGGTGGCGCCTTCCCAGATACGGAGGATTCGTCGCCACCAGCGTGTAGGAGCCGGCTAGGAAGGTTGCCGCTCGCGCCACCTCCCGGGCGCTGTCGCCGAAGACGGCGGCCACGGGGTCGGAGTCGCTGGCGAGCGCGCGCTCGAGCAGCGGCGCGACCTCCTCGAAGGGCACGCTCATCAGGCTGCCGTCCTCGACCGCGCGCCGCGGGTCGATCAGGCTGCCCAGGGTGTCCGCTTCGCGGAAGAGTTCATGCAGACGGGCGAGAGCGCGCTCGAGGCGCTCGTCGCCCTTCGCGAGCTTCGTCCACTCTTCAAGGCTGCCGCGCGTGGGGATGCCGCAGCAGGCGAGGCTCAGCAGCGGGAGCTCGTGGTAGCCGGAGGCCTTCCAGGCGGCGAGCGCGAGATTGAAGGCGCCGAGCTGCACACAGCGGGCGTCGAGTTCGAGGCCGTAGAGGTTCTCCCTGAGGACGGCGTCGACCGCCTCGCGCGTCGTGATCCCCTCCTCTTCCTCGCGCATGCGGCGCAGCATCTCGAAGGCGGCGACCAGGAAGTGCCCGGAGCCGCAGCAGGGGTCCATCACCGTGACCTTGGCGACCGTCTCCGGCCAGCCATCGAAGCGGCCGGCCGCCGGAGTGCCGTCGTCCGCAAAGCGCAGGTGCTCCCACCCTGCAAGCAGTGGGCTCTGCGGATGGCGCGTCGCCCACCAGGCGCCGAGCGAGTTCTCCAACAGGAAGCGCACCATGTAGTCCTCGGTGAAGAGCTGCGTCACTGGGGCGAGGTCGGCGCCGCCGATCTTGCGTTCGGAGGCGTTGACCTCCTTCTTCTTCTTGGTCTGCCAGAACTGGTAGACCCAACCGAGGGCGTCGTCGGCGGTGAACACCTCGGGTGGGAGCGCGGTGAGCACGTCCTCGAGCGCCCTGCGCCCCTCGGGCGCGAGTGGCAGGCGCACGCAGGGATCGGCCGGCTTGAAGATGCCGGGCAGCATCGCCGCGGCGAAGCGGGCGGCAAGCAGCCAGGGGTCGCTCTCGCCGAGGTCGCGCGCAAGCTCGGCGACCTCCTCGAGTGAGACGGGCGCGCGAAGCTCAGGGTGGATCAGCAGATCGTTCTCGGCGAGGAAGCGGGCGAAGAGCATGAGGTGCCACTGCTCGTAGGCGCACTCCGCGACCAACTGCTCGAACTCACCGCCGAGCTGACGCTGCTGGGCGCGCAGGGCGACGCGCAGCTGACGCTGCTCATCGTCCAGCGACTGCGGCGCCTCACGGGCCTCGACACCGAGGGCGGCTAGGGCCGCGCGGCAGGCGTCCTCTGCGGCGTCGCGGGCGTCGACGACGGAGCGGTCGAGGGATTTGCGAAGATCAGTCGGAAGCGGGGCCATCGGGCGGACCTCAGATAACGACCGGGTGACCGGCCTCGATCTGCTTCATGATCTCCTCGCGGAGCTTCTCGACGTAGGCGTCGACCTCCGGCGCCGTCTTCAGCATCGCCTTGGGCGGTTTGACCGTGACCTTGGCGGGCTCGAGTTCCTTGGCCGCGATCTGACGTGCCCGCTCGAACCTCGATTCGAGTCCTGAGGTACGGTCGGACCACTGCGACAAAGACGCCTCGTCCAGTTCCTTGAGCAGACTGTCTTCCGTATCCACCTTCGGCATGTCATATGCCGAGAGGCCGCACTCGACGACGATTTCCTTGCGGCGCCCCTCGGGAAGTTTCTTGAACGTCTCGTCTGCCGTCAGCTCAGCCATCCCGCTTTCGCGCGCCTGATCGAACTTCGTCTTCTCTGCACTCAGCGCATTCCGAAGAGCCTCCTCCAGGTCCTTCACCATGGGAAGAACTGGATCCGGATCATCCAGGAGAGCGCGATTCGCCCTGACCGCATCAAGCTGAGGTGCCAGCTGAGCGGCGATGGGCAGGTGACGCGCATGCGCCAACAAGCGCTGAGCTCGATCCCAACGCGGTGATCGCTGCGCAATCTCCTTCTCACAGCGGGTCCAGTCCGCCCAGGCCGACTTCACCTGGTCCTTAGCGGTCAGGAAGTCAAGGAACTGCTCGTTGCCGGTCACTTGTGTGAGCCTGGTGACCAGGGCTGTGTCCGGCGATGGCGGACACGGGGCCGCGCCGCCTGCCTTGCCGGCAACGGCGTTCAGTTGCTGCAGGAACTGGGCGACGCCCGCGCTCTCCTCCCCGCTCTTCACCGCGATGCCGGCCAGTTCACTGATGATGCCGCGCACTTCAATGCGCTGGGCGGCAGTCACGATTTCCGTCTCTGGCCGATAGACCGCCTTGCCGACCTGGTTGAGGTTCAGCTGCTTGATTGTCACCGGCGAGCCATTGACATCGGCCTTGACCAGGCCGGCTTGAACCAGTACGAGCAGGGCGGCGTCAACGGCATCCTGCGGCCACCCGAAGCCCATGCCCATGAACTTCGCACGGACCTCAGTGCCCTTGGTCCCACTACCCTTGAGCGAGGCGAGCACATCCTTCACGACCGGATGCTGCTCCGGCGGCCCCTCGTACCCGACCGCCTTCAGGGCATCCCCGCTGCCTTCGGACACCCTCTTGCTGACGAGCGGCCATGACGGCGAGTCGGCGACGTCGAACCGCCCGTACATCCGCACGAGCGCATCGGTGGCAGCCTGTTCCACCATGGCCCGCAATGCAGTACCAGCGGAATCGGTTCCGCCGCCCAGGAAGACCCGTGCGCCCTGGACCACATGGGCCACGATGGCGTCAATCCTGGCCTTCGCGGAGTCACGCTCTGACTCGATCGCCTTCTTTGCCTGGATGCCCTCATCGGTAGTCGGTGCAGGCCGCGAGTCAATCGTCTGCTGGGCCGCGGCCTGCCGCGCCAGCTCCTGGCGCAACGAGTCCGCCTCCAGCTTGGGCAGGAAGACATTGACGACCGGGCTGTCGGTGCCGAGCGCAGCCGCCTCCTGCCTCGCCAGCTTCTCCGAGACGTCCCACTCAGTGCGCACCCACACCGGCACCACCGAACCGTCGAACGACGGCGCCTGGGTGCCGAACTCGATGGTGACCCTGCGCGGCGTCTTGCTCTTGCCCTGCAGGATCGAGAGGTTGCCGATGGCCGCGTTGACCGCAGCCCGCAGCGCCTCCTCACGAGCGTAGGCGAGCCTGCCGGAGTCGCTGAGCGTCGCGTTCTTGCGCAAGTTGAAGTCCTTGAGCCAGTCCTGCGAGACCCGTGTCACGAGGGCAAATGCACCATCAGCCTGAACCAGATGGCCATCGGCCACGAGCGCCGCGAGCGTCTCCTTCACTTGGTTGCGGAAGCCCGCGCTGGACTCGTCGATGTTCTCGACCAGAAGATCCGCGATGACGGAGTCCGTCGCGAACACGCCGATGTCGCTCTGAGCCTGCTTGAGCTGGTCGATCATGAACACGCAGGCGGCTACCCGGAAGCGCAGATCGCGCTCGCCGGCTCCCCCGCGAAGGCCCTCGAGAGCCTCGTAGACGTCTTTGGTGAGCACACCGCTCTGGAGCATGCCCTGGACCTGCTTGCCGTAGATGAAGTCCGCGCCGACCACCGTCCCGAGCGGCTTGTCGGCGATGCTACGCACCGCGTCGTGCGCCACGCCCAGCTGGGTGCGGAGCTGGCTCTGTGTGCCACCGCGATCGACCGCACGGAGCACGTGCTCCCAGAAGCGGCGGCGTGTCGGCAGGATGGGGTAGTCGGCGATAAGGTACTGGTGATCCTCGGCTGAGGCGGCAATCTTGGTGCCACCGAGGTGGCTCCCGATCTCGCCGCTGTCGCGGTCCAGCGTCGCGTGGAGCTCCGGCGTCTTGTCCGGCGCCTTACGCAGCACGACCTGGCGGATGACCGTCTCCACGTCCTGGTCGGACAACTGCACCGAGATGGTGAAGCGATCCTTGAGCTTCATGAGGGCCGGCGTTGCGCCCATAGCCGACTGCCCGGCGGCGACGATCGCCACGTGGCCCTCGAACTCGCTGGAGACCGCCTGCACCATGTTGTCGACTGTGAGCGTGCGCTCGGCGTCGTCGCCGATGTACTGCTGCACCTCGTCCAGAACGACCAGCGTGAGCGGCATCTGCCCGGGCGCCGTGCTCATCAACTCGAGCACCTCGCGCATGATCTGCAGCATCTCGGTCTCGTCGATGTCCGGCTTGTTGGGATACTGCGCCTTGAAGAGACCGCGCACGGCGGCTGCGTCCTGAGCGAAGCCGGGACTCACAGCGAGCAATGCCTCCGGCAGTGCCTGAGCGACATACAGGTTCTTGAGCTCGGTCTCCATGGACTTGCCGGCGGCCTCGACGCGAGCCACCACCTGGTCGTAGTAGTCGTTCTGCTTCAGCCACAGGACAAGGCAGGCAGGTCCGTACTGGCCCGGCAGCCCGGCTGCCTCGAAGAGCACACGCATGAAGGCGAGACGCACACTGGACTTCGAGCCCGAACCGAGGGTGCCGGCGGCGGCCCAGACGCCGCCGGCGCGCTTGCCCGACGCCGTCAGCTCGCGAAGGTCGTCGCTCACGCTCTGCGGCACCTCGGTGATGCCCCGCGCCGTACTGCCGTCGGGGAGCTTCGTGTCCATCCAGAGATGCTCGAGCACACGCATGAAGTGCGACTTGCCGCTGCCGTAGAATCCGCTGACCCAGGAGGCCGGCTGCTTGGCCTGACCGATGTAGTTCGTGAACGTCGACAGGATGCGGTCGAGCCCCTGGCCGTACTCGCCGTCGCTGACGAAGTGCGAGAGCTCGAACTTGAGCTTCTCCCACTCCTGGTCATTGTCCGGCTGTGCGACACGCGCGACGCCGAGGTTTGGCAGAGACCTCTCGCCCGGGTCCTCGTAGAAGACCTCACGGTTCAGCATGTGTCAGACCTCCGTAGCAGTGATCGGTACGGCGTGGTAACTCCAGCCGTCCCTGGCCCCAAGCAGTCGATAGTTCGTGCCCTCGACCTCACCCGGGAAGAAGACGGCCAGCCGGCCGCGTACATCGTTGTTGACGGCCTCGATGAGGCGCGAGACGCGCCCGAGGCCAAACAGTGAGCCGACACCGATGACGGCGACCACCGTGTCGTCGTCCACGTCGTCGGCGCTCAGTTGGGCGCGGACCTCGTCGGCGAGGAAGTCAGCGAAGTCCTCGAGGGCCGGGGCAATCGCCTCGGGCTCCTCGAAGTAGGCCTCGCGGTACTCGTGGCCGCCCAGCCAGCGGCCGAACGCGTCCGTGATGTCGACGAGGCGCCAATCATGCTTCGCCTCGCGGGACGCGATCTCGAAGTCCTTGATGCGCAGGCGCAGGCGCCGCTCCTGCTCGGGCGGATAGACGACCATCCATACGCGCTGGGGACCCGCGACCGACTTGTCCCATGGCACTTTGGCGAAGCTGGAGTACGACTTCAGGAGAGCATCGATGACGTTCATGCGGTACCGCCTATCGGCTCGCGAAGCAGCCAGCTGAAGCCGACATCGGTGACCCCCCCGCCGTGACGGAACTCGATCCAGCCGCGCTGCGACGCAGCGAAGGCCTGGTCGTAGAGCACGCCGACCGGCGCGTCGAGGACGCGGGCCCAGAAGGATTCGAACAGCCCCTCACCGGCCACGCCCTCAAGACTGCCGAGGAGTAGCGCATAGGCGACCGCTGGTGGATGACTCGAAGCGACCGAGCGGGCCTTGCCGGTACGGCCCACGAGATGCCCGGACTGGGTCCAGGACGATGCCGCATTCCTGCCGACCTTGTTGGCCACGGCATCGCTGTAGTTGCCAGGGTACCGCGCCTGGAGGGCGAGCTGCAGGTCGAGAGAC
>Ga0172371_10006303_pt1 | contig 17302 bp, 18 predicted proteins | sample Lak12m_FD_114543 | JGI IMG/M metagenome (GOLD analysis project Ga0172371, IMG submission 114543) | Freshwater microbial communities from Kabuno Bay, South-Kivu, Congo - kab_022012_12m | ecosystem: Environmental > Aquatic > Freshwater > Lake | place: Democratic Republic of the Congo: South-Kivu...
AAATGTCCTGTAGGACTTGGCGCAAACCTTACTCTTACCATTACTTATCCTCCTCAGGAAAAGATCGTATTCTTTTTTAGTGTTCAATTGTTTCATATTGCTCTCTTTCCTTTTCTGTAATTCTAATTCAAAAGGAGAACTTTTTAAAATATCTATTTGAGATTGACATCAGTCATAACAGCGGAACAAACGGTCTCTCCTGTCTTCTCCCTCAGGATTTATTACCTTACCACATTCCTATTGGTGATGTCCTAACCAGAAAGAGGAAAAGAGTTGACAATATCACTTCCTCTCATGGTATATTTTTCTTAATTTTTACGGGGACAGAAAGCGGCAGGTCTTTTAAGCAGAAGATGGCTGAACTGCCGAAGGATAAACAGATTAGAGATTGTATGGAATAGTGAAAAAGAGAACGTTTCGAATAGTTTTTGTCATAACCACTCTTTTAGTTTTGTGTATTGTAGGCTGCCAGACTGGTAAACCCGAAGCATATATTTTCGGCAACAGAATCCCTAAAAATTATTTTATAACTTGGGGACAGGGTGAGAGCGATGTGACCATCCACGCAGGTTCTTATGACGATGCCCTCAGAATGGCTAAGGTCGAGAATTATAACATTATGGTTTACTCTTCCGTTCTGCCACCTGAAGCAAGGGAGATTCCAATCCCAACTATTATGCACCACGGAGCGGTCTTAGAAACCATTATGGCCGAAATGTCAGGCAAAAAAGGAGAGATTCTTACAGCCGGATTGATCTTGGCGCATCTAAGAAGAAAATCCGATCAACAGGATATCGGAGGTTTTGTCGCGGAATATCATGGAAACGAACCAAGGGAGGTAGCGGAAGCAAATCTGAGGGCAGCAATGCAAGGTATGTTTGAACGGCGTTATAATCCTGCTGAATTCGAGTTATATGATATCAAACTGATTGTTAAGAGTTTTGTTCCTAAGAAAAAGTTTGGGACTATTATGGTTATCATTGGATTTGCCAATTATATCTTCCCACAGGTTGAGCCCTGAATTGCAAACTGCGTCTAACTTAAGTCTGTTAAAAACTCTCTGAAAAACGATTGTATCTCTTTGGTAGAGCTGTAATAATTACAAAAACACTAAGCCTGTAGAGATTTTTAAAAGATGTTTCTGAGACGAGGAGTGAAAAATGAGTTACCATGATTAAAAAGATCTTCTTGTTCTTTGTTATCAGCTTAGTATTGTTCTCTGCTAAAGCATACCCGGATGACAGTGAGAAGAAATTATCAATCACCACGAAAATAACATATGCACAAAAATATATGTGGAGAGGGTTCGACCTCCAGGAAGGAGACCCGGCAATACAGCCCGAAATCGTTCTGAATTTTAGTGGCACAGGCCTTTATTTCGGGATATGGGGAAATTATGCGATGGATGGTCAATGGCACGTATGGGATGAGATGGACTTTTATGCCGGTTATCTCTTAACTTTCAATGCAGATAAGCCTTATGTGATGGAAATAGACGCTTCGTATACCTACTATTATTTCCCAAATCAGCACAGAGACGAGGATACCCAGGAGTTAGCTCTATCATTAAAACTGCCAAAACTGATACCTAAAATAGGAAAGACCAGTTTGGTACCATATTCAACTTTATACTACGGGTGGTCGCCAAAAGGGTATGATACGTTTTGGATCAAGCTTGGCGCCGACTATAAGATGCAAATCCCTGCGTTGCTGACCGAACAGAAAGAGCAGTCGCTTACCTTATATGTCGAAGCCTTTTATAACGACGGTTATAAACCATTTGAGACAACTCCTGGATGGAGCTATGTTGCTGCAGGGTTGAGAACAGTCTTCGAGCTTCACGGTATAAGTTTTATCCCAAATGTGAATTATCAGAGGACATTGAAAGGTTCTGTGAATGAAGATAAAAATGTTTTTTGGTATACATTCGGAATATCATATTATTTTTGAGCCTTTATGAAAGAAATACTAATCCTAATTCAAACCGCTATTATTATTTTGCTTTTCGCTACTCACGCGGTAGCGGGTAATATCGCCCCGGATATAGAAAAAATTTTAAAAAAACGCAAGATTACCGTTGCAATGCACTGTGAAGATACCCCTCCTTTTTTCATGCGGAGTAAAAGAGGCTTTTTTTACGGATTCGATGTAGAACTTGCTCAGGATATCGCTAGAAGAATGGGTGTTGAACTGGAATTTAATCGGAGCGCAAGTTCTTTTGATGAGGTTGTAGAACTCATTGTCAGGAGAAAGGCGGATGTCGCAATATCCATGCTGAGCAGGACGCTTAGCCGCGCTAAGCTCGTGAGTTTTACCGACTCATACATTGTTCTACACAGAGCTCTGCTCATTAACCGTATCATACTGGCAAAGCAGAAAATGGAGTATGAGGGTCTACTGCGGATACTCAATAATTCAGGGATAAAAATAGGGGTGATAGAAGGCACATCTTATGTTGACTTTGCAAAACAAGATTTTCCGAAGGCGCTAATATTGCTCTATAAAGATTGGAGCTCTGTGATAAAAGATGTTCTTGAGGGCAAGATTACCGCAGTTTTCTATGACGATTTGGAGATAAAAGAGTTTAATCGCAAAAACCCTGATAGCGCATTATATTTGCAGACAGTCATTATGAAAGACAAAAAAGACCCCCTTTCACTTGCAGTACATTGGGAAGATGCTCACCTTCTCTCATGGCTGAACTTGTACCTCCAGACCATTAGAGAAGATGGCACATACGACAGGCTTTTCAAAAAATACATTGAGAGCGAACAATGGCAGACGGAGTGAATACAATGAAGCGGTATTTCAATATCCTCTTAAGTCCCTGTGTGGTCTTTTCAGGTATTGTGGCAGGAATTATTATAGGCACAACGAATGAAGAGCTTTCTGCCAGGGTTGCCCCCGTCGGAGATATCTACCTATCCCTATTGCAAGCATGCATATTGCCTATCATGATAACCGCTATCATATCGAGCCTTGGCCGTTTATTGACAACAGGCTATGCCTTCAGTTATATCGGACGCCTGGTATTTGTATTTGTGGCTGGACTAACACTGGCCGGAATGCTCGGATTGACTTCGGGATTGATTTCCAGGCCAGGCAAAGGGGTTGACAGAAGTGACAGGATAACCATGGGCAAAACGATCTTCGAGGCTGAGGTTAATTACGAAAAAGAAGCTCATAGACCCTCAGATTTTCTAAGTTTTGTCAAAAAGATAGTGCCGGCGAATATCTTTCGTGCCGTAACAGAGGGGCAAAACATTGCAGTCCTGTTTTTTTCCATACTTATCGGTATCGCTTTAGGTCTTATCCGATCCTCTTCTAGTAATACGACCCTCTCTGTTATCGATTCTCTCTATGATGCCTTCCTGAAGATAATCGGATGGATAATGTATGGACTGCCTTTTGGTCTTATGTGTCTGATTGCTAATCAGATTTCAAAAGTCGGAATTGCAATAATACTCGCAATGCTCAAACTCATCATTATTTTTTATGCCTGCGCTTTCCTTCTGCTTATAGGTTATAGTATTGTGATATGGTTTAGGGTTAGAGGTACTTATATACGATCTCTACTGTCACTTAAAGAAACCCTGCTTGTCGCACTGGGAACTTCAAGCAGTTTCGCCTCAATTCCCTCAGCGCTTCGGGGATTGAGTAGGGAACTAAAGGTAGAAAAACAAACTGCAGATCTCGTAATCCCTCTTGGCATTAGCCTTAATCCTCATGGTTCCGTTGTGCATTTTGCGATTGCCGCGGTTTTCATATCGCAGATCTATGGTATTCCATTTGGATTAAAAGAGACGAGTATAACACTTTTCGGCTCGATTATCGCCGGTTTGGCTGCGTCAGGAGTACCGGGACTTGGCGGATTGAGCATGATTTCGCTTGTTCTAGACCCTCTCGGATTGCCGAGCAAAGTTGCAGTAATACTCCTTGCTGCAATTGATCCGATTGTAGATCCAATACTGACTGCTGTGAATGTCTATGGAAATTGCGCATCTACTACGCTGATTGCAAAAAAGGCAGTATAGATAAAGAAATGAGGCTCTTGCAAAAGTTTCCAAAATCAGAAAATAGACGAGGCATCCTGCCTCGTAACATCTTGAAATAAATGATTTGTCAGGCAAGATGCCTGACCTATTTGCAGCGAAATTTGACTTTTGCAAGAGCCTCGAAATGTATTTCAAGCAAGGCAATAAAAAATCTGTAAAAAATTAAAAAATAGACCTGATCCCTTGTGTCTTTTTATGAGGTTCAACGGCGATAATGTGTAAGTTATCCCTCTTTAATAAATACAAAAGGCCTACGGTGAAACGCAGGCCTTTTGTTAAAAAAAGCTTCAAGCTATTTGTAAGGCACGTTTGTCCCGGATACCGTCAAGTCCATATAGCCTATCTTGCCGGCAGGCGCAGGGTACCTGAACTTCGCTACACCAAGCTTCGGATAGGAATACTGCTCTACAGTCTTGCCTTCTGTGTCCAGATAGGTCATAAGGTAGCACTCGAATGTCCCCAGCTTAGAGGAGACGTCGATGATAGAGACCACCTCCGTAGAGGGCGTAAACGAATAAAGCGGTATGGCCTGACCGTCCGTATAGGCAAAGACGTTTATGGTCTGGCTCTTGGTCTGACCGACAAAGTAAGGGAAATCCATCGGTATGAATCCTTCGTCAAACCAGATGGGCATACCGGCCACTAGTGTTCCTACATGTCCGGTATCTCCGGCAAAGGCCACAGCATCGTTCTCTCCAAGGTAGAAGTATCGTTTGAAGGCTTCCTGCTTTATAGTGGTAGTCGTATTGCCGGCAATGTCAGTAGCTCTAATTTCCGTGTAATGTGTCTCAAGCATTGTGTTAAGGGTTCTGTTGAGGATAGGATTTAACACCGTTTCGTCCAGTATCTCCATTGTAAACCAACCGGATATCTCCTCAACCGTGCCGTAGTCGGACATGTAGAAGCCGGAGCGCTCGTATCTTGTGAGGTAACCGGGGACATTGGGCGTCAGCTTGTCGTCTGTGGAAAGGGCGTATCTGTTATCGACCCTGAACGGAATATTGGTATCAGAAAGGGTAAGGGTGAATATTCCTGTGTCTCCGGGCATGGTCGGATAGAAGACGAACTTGATGATACCCACGTCAGGGTAGATGTACTGGAGTCTGTCGGAGATAAGGCCTTCCATGCCGGGATCAGTGCTAGTGTCAGTGTACCTCATCCTAAAAGTATCGAACCTGCCAAGGGGTATCGTTATGTCTTCCCTTGCCTCGACAACTGTGACGAGCTTGCCACTAAGTGTGCTTGAGCCGTCTTCAGTCCTCTTGAAATAGTCAGTTTGTCTTGTATCGTTGACATTAAGCGGCATCTGGTACTGGATGTAGTCTCTGGGTACTTCGAACCAGTAGGTCTTCTAGATAGGTTTTCCCATGGAGTCATAGCCCTCGATCAGCTTCTCACCCTGATACTTTATGGTACCTGTCAGGGGATCCTGTACGAAATACCGATAGAGGTAGTTTACTATCCTGGAGGGAGTCTCTTTTCCATTTGGGTCCACAAATTTGGCGTCATAAGATTGCGCCTCGATGAGGCTCAAGACGGAGATGTTGTTATTCAGAGGATTAGTCAGTCCCTCGTCCATTATCGCAAGCCTTAGCCAGCCGCCTGTGACAATGGTCTTTGAGCCGTCGGCGTGTGTGTATGTTCCCTCTGCGTCGTACTTCATCATATCGCCGTGCTTGTAGATTACGTTCTTTGTGTTGTCTCTGGAATGGTACGTGAATTTGCCTGAATCGCTTCCGCATCCCCAGAGAAGCAGAAATATCAGAAAAAGGAACTGAAATCCCTTCAACCTGAAAATCATTTTCTTCATTTCTTACTCCCTTTTAAATTGTTATAGACGCTTTTTCCATCGGAAAAGAAACAGATTCTTACTATATATTACGTTTGTGATTTCAAGATTAACGTTCAGAAAATTATAACACGGCATATATAATATTATTACAACAAATTGTATAAGTCCACACAAATGGGGTCTTCAAACCAAATATTAGACAAACCAAAATATAGTAGTTTTTTTGTCTGCTGAGCCGGGAGAATTCGAATATAAATATATTAATATTATTAATTTGACATTTAATATTATTAATTTGACATTAATTCATAGCGACTTTACCTTAGAAAACGATTAAAATTAAAAATTAAGGAGGGGTCCATGGCAAAAAAAATACTTGCGATTCTTTCGAATTATGGGTACTGGGGGGTTGAACTCACTGGTCCAATGGTAAAACTTGAGGAAGCAGGATATGAGCTTGTTTTTGCCACCCCCAAAGGTGACCGGCCTATTGCTTTACCGCCCAGCTATGACACATCTTATTGGGATCCTCCATTAGGTACTCACGTCACAACTGAATTCGATGCAAAACAGGTTATGGAGATAAAAGACAGTCCGAAACTCGACAAACCAATAAACATCTCCGAGTGGATGCCTGAGCGCCCATACTTCAGTTCTGAATCATTTTTGCGTGAATGGGAAAGATACTTCAAAACAGTTAAAGAACGTCAGGCTGAAATGAACGAAGATTATGCCGGACTCCTTCTTGTAGGGGGAAGCGGCCCTATTATTGATATGGTAAATAACCAGAGAGTCCATGATATTATTCTAGGGTTCTATAAGTACGACAACCCCATAGGAGCTATTTGCTATGGGGTAGCCTGTCTTGTATTTGCAAGGGACTTCAATGAGAGAATCCCTATCATCAAAGGAAAACATGTAACCGGCCACTGCATTGAATATGACTATCATGACGGCACAGGTTTTGTAGGTACAGATTTAAACATGGGACCTCCACCATATGTTCTTGAATATATTCTCAGTGATGCTGTTGGGCATGATGGCATGTTTCACGGTAACTTTGGGAAGGAAACTTCTGTAATTGTTGATTATCCTTTTATTACCGCTAGATCTCTTCAGTGCGCACATGAGTTCGGTGAGCAGTTTGTTAATGTTCTGGAAAAGGGGCTTAAACGTTATGGCTGGTAGAAGGGGGCTGCATTAAAGTCATAACCCTCTATAAAAGAAAAGGAGGCACGCCATAGTAGAAAGAACTGGCCGTTTCGCCATAATAGAACAACTTCTTGCTGACGGTATAGAATACATGTTCGGAAACCCTGGTACTGTGGAGCAGGGTTTTTTGGACGCACTTGCGGAATACCCTCAGATGAAATACATCCTTACCCTTCAGGAGTCCGTTGCCGTGATGATGGCTGACGGCTTCGCAAGGGCAAACAAGAGGGCGGCCCTTGTACAACTGCACAGCACGCCTGGGGTCGGAAACGCTATAGGGGCTCTCTATCAGGCAATGCGCGGACATGCCCCACTTGTGGTGATAGGAGGTGACGCCGGCAAAAAGTATGCGTCCATGGATGCCCAGATGGCCGGAGACCTCATCGGTTTCGTAGAGCCAGTTACAAAGTGGTCGGCTATTGCTATGGACGCCTCTTCGGTTCTCCGTCTTCTGAGGCGCGCAATAAAGATCGCCTCCACCCCCCCGATGGGTCCGGTCTACTTGTGCCTTCCTATGGACGTGCTAGATTCCCTTTCCATAGAAGAAGTATATCCGACTTCGATCCCCTCAACTAGGACGATCCCCGACGCTGCACTGATTAGTCAGGCCGCCGGGTGGCTTGCCCGAGCACAGAATCCCGTAATATTCATGGGCGACGGAGTAGCTTACTCCGGCGCCCATGAGGAGCTTTCAGCCATCGCAGAAACATTGGGCTGCGAAGTATGGGGGGTTGATTCTGGGGAACTAAACATGGCATATGACCATCCTCTGTATCAGGGCCAGACCGGACATATGTTCGGCCAAAGCAGCCTTCCTACTATGAGGAAGGCCGACGTAAACCTAATATGCGGCACCTACATTCTGCCGGAGGTCTTCCCGGAGGTCGGCGAGGTATTCGCCCCCGGGGCAAAGAAGATACACATCGATTTAAACGCATACGAGATAGCCAAAAACCACCCGGTAGATTTAGGCATGGTCTCAGACCCAAAGCTAACTCTGGCGGCGTTAAACGAAGAACTCAGAAAAATAATGACACCGGAGCAGAAAAGAGCCGCGGGTGAGCGGAAGACCTCGTTTGCGGAAAAGAAGGCTGAAGCGCATAAGTCCGATCTTGAAAGAGACGCAGACGTAAGGGATTCCGTACCCTTAAAGTTTTCCAGATTCATGGAGGAACTGGCACGTCTGGCGCCTGAGGATACGATAATATTCGATGAGGCCCTGACAAGCTCACCGGCCCTCACACGTTACATGCCACCTAAAAAGCCGGGGGGATTTTTCCAGACTCGCGGCGGCTCTTTGGGTGTGGGCATCCCCGGATCCCTCGGTGTAAAGCTTGCCAATCCCGATAAGACAGTCATTGGCTTCACCGGTGACGGTGGCTCTATGTATACAATCCAGGCGATATGGAGCGCATCGAGGCACAACATAGGGGCCAAGTTCGTAATATGTAACAATTCCTCTTACAGGCTTCTTCAGTTAAACATACAGACCTACTGGAAGGAGCGCTCGATAAAGGAGCACGACTTCCCGCTTTGCTTTGACCTGTCGCGTCCTGCAATTCGTTTCGACGAGATGTCACGCGCGATGGGGGTAGAGGCAGTCAGGGTGGAGAAACCCCGGGAGATAGAGCCCGCGATCAGGCGGATGCTATCCGACGACCGGCCCTTTTTAATAGATCTCGTGCTTGAGAGCGAGACCCATCCGGATCTGATCGGTAAGGTATGCAATTACGGGCAATGATTTTACTGTTCCAATAAATCTAAGACAAGGAGGACATTATGTCAGGATCTCTGAATGAAACTGCTATAACGGAGATGGCTGCAGAGTGGTACAGGAAGCTGGACGTTCACGCACCTATGGTCGAGATACTTCCGCTACTTGCGGAAGAGGGTCTTGAAATGAAATTCCCTGAGGCCATGCTTAATAATCTGGCCGAGTTCGAGGGCTGGTACCAGGGTGTCATAAGGATATTCTTCGACGAGATGCACAAATTAAAGGAAGTATCGGTAAAGATAAACGGAGACAGGGCCGACGTGCACATCGTTGTAGAGTGGCACGCGAGCGTATGGAAACCCCCGGCAGCCAAAAGCGCACGTATTATGCTTGACGCCGACCAGACTTGGGTGGTAAAAGCCTCAAAAGAAGGCAAACCGGTCATCGCCACTTATATAGTAAACTCGCTCAACTACCACGAGGGCTCTGCTAAACTCTAAACCAAAGGTATCATAAAGACACAAATAAAGGAGGACTGAAGATGACGCCAGGGAAAAAATTTTATCTCGACCAGCTCGGCTACGTGGGAAAAGGGGACATAGACGGCCTACTTAAGAACCACTACCACGAAGACGCTGTAATGGTCACTTTCGACGGAGTGAGGAAAGGGCACGACGAACTCAGACAGTACTACGTCAACACGCTGGCCTCGATGGGGAAGATCACAGGCCTATCGACAGACTATTTCTGCGAGACTGATGATTCTATTATTTTCAAGGCGACCATAACGGATGAAAAGCGTGGCACGGTACACGCCGACAATGCATTTTACTTAAAAAACGGCAAGATATACCGCCACCTGTCTCTTACGCTCCTGTCAAACTTCGACTACGAAAAACACGGCACAAAGTGGAACGACGAGTAGCCGGAAAATTCTAGGAACGGAAAGGATAAAACATAAAAATCACAGAAATAGGAGGTATATATGCCTACATTCGGAGAGCAGTTCCTTCAGGAGCAGGTCCGGTACCTGACGAGCGGGGACTATGACGCCCTTATGAAAAACCAGTATCACCCCGACGCCGAGATGGTCACGTTCGAATTCACATGTAAAGGTGCTGACGCCATTAAGAAGTACCTCTCGGTGGACGAACCGGCCAAGGCCGGTAAAATTCTGGGAATGCAGATGCATCATTACGCTGAGTCCGACGATGTAATAATATTCGTCTGCTCCGTCCACTCCGAGAAGTTGGGGATATTCGTGGCCCGTGATGCCCTTTATCTCAAGGATAAAAAGATATTGAGGCACGTAGCCCTCACCATCCCGCCCAAAAGCGAGATGAAAATATACAAGCAGATGGAGGCCGGCAAGCTCTCCACATAAAACTCAGGGAGGTACCCATGGACACAAGAGAGGTCGTAACAAAATACTTCGACAGCGTAAACAAGGGCGACTGGGACACCTGGCTAACCCTTTTTGACGATAACGTTGTAATGGACGAACAGCTGGCCGGACACGTAGAGGGCATAGATATCCTCCGGGGTGCAGTTGGGGCACTGAAGAAGGGTTATTCTAAATTTCAGAACACCCCTCTTGAGGTCGTGGTTGAAGGCGATCGAGCGATGATCGTCTGGCAGATAGATGCGGCAAACGCAGCCGGAGTGCCGATTACAGCAAAAGGAGCCAACTTCTTCATAGTTAAAAACGGCAAGATCGTATACATGGCAAACTTCCACGACACGGTCCCGTTTAAACCGTTTACGGAGCAGAAGTTAGATTAACTGTGTCCTTCAGACGACTTGCCCGGCAAGCAAGCGGAAGGACACAAAGTGTCAACAATATCGGGATAATCATAGAGTAAGAGGATGAGACACGGGCATGAAAGTTGACAAAGGAGTCAAACTGACAGCTGGCGAGAAAGAGACAGGGCGCGTCGAGGCATTCAGCGACGGCGTGTTCGCCATAGCCATCACGCTTTTAGTGATAGACCTGAAGGTTCCGCACCCGACATCAGATGCCTTGGGAGGCCTTGCTGAGGCACTCATTGAACAATGGCCTGCGTACCTTGCCTTCCTTACCAGTTTTTCAACAATACTTATCATGTGGGTTAACCATCATAACCTCTATAATTTAATCCATAAAGTAGACGGTGCTTTTCTGTTCTTAAACGGTTTTATTCTCCTGACCGTATCGTTCGTGCCTTTTCCGACGTCTTTGCTGGCAGAGCATATAAAAGGTGAATACTCGGGAACCGCCTCGTTAGTGTATGCAGGGACTTTTTTTCTTAACTGCCTGTCTTTCAACCTCCTCTGGATTTACTCATCCAGAGGATGGAGGCTTGTGAGAAAAGACCTCGACGAAAAGGTCATAAAAACTATAAAAAGAAACGGCTATGTCGGCTTCGCATTTTACCTAATAGCTATGGCCGCATCGTTTTTCTCTGCAGCCGTATCCGTAGCTATCTGTATAGTACTTGCCGTATTCTATTCGTTTGTAGGTGCTTTAAAACACTTGGAGAGTGACAAAGGGATTCTGGCCGCTCTAATGTTAAGTATTGCCCTGACCGGTTTCTCTGTGTCAAGCGTATCAGCTGAAGATATGGAGATAAACAGGGACTACATAAAGGAGCACTACCCAGACGTATACGAGCAGATATTCAAAGAGGGAATGGAGGCTGCTCGAAATGCGCAGGATAAGCCCGCAGAGGTCAAAACCGAGGCCCCCGCCGCTGAGGCTGAAAAAAGAGACATTGGCGACTGGTGGAACAAAAGCTCCCTACACTACGACCCAATACCTTCGGAATGGCTCTACAGGTTCGAGTTCAAGTACAGCCTGATGAAGTACAGCGGGAACACGGAGTCATATGCCGATTTGATATATGCAAGGGTGGACACGAGAAAGAACAGATACACTAACTCCATCGCCTTCACGATGGACACAAGCAGGACCGACATCGACCTGTTGAACTACCATTTGAAGAAAGACCAGCTGATAATCGAAGACACTCTGAAGTACGATATCACCAAAGAGCTTTACGGAAACGTAGGCTTCATCTGGGAGAAAAACAGCATACTCCTCATTGACAGCCGATATGCCTATTACGGCGGGTTGGGCTACAGGCTTCTTACATTAGAAAACCACAAGATAGACGCTCTGCTGGTCTACGGCTACCTGACCGAGAAATACACCTCAGACATAGAGAACCTGCTGGATTTCAGAAAGAGGGACTTTGACACCATATTCTTTAACCAAACCTATGACTGGAACGTCACCAAAAACATAACCTTTATCGAGAAGTTAAGGTGGATACATTGTTTGAATAAGACAGAGAGGTTTAAGCTTGATACCTCGGGCAACATAGTAAGCGACGGGGAACATAACAGAAACCTGATAATTTTCATTGTGGGCATCGACGCAAAAATCACTGACAACATCTCACTCTCCAACTCCTATCAGATAAACTACGACGACATTCCCTGGCCAGGGGTGAAGAAGAAGGACACGATGTTTTCAACAGGGATAAAAGTCACTTTTCAATGATGGAAGTTTTTAAATATAAGCGAAAAGGAGGAAAAAATGGGAGGCTTCAAACCGGTAATACATAGATATGAGGCAACGGTTTCGGACTTCTTTGTGAATGCATTTCTGGTGGAGACGGAAAAAGAGGTGGTGGCAGTAGACGCCACACTGGCCATTTCATCAAGCAGGGAGCTACGGTCGATAATCGACGACAAGATAAAAAAACCCTTGCTTGCAGTCCTTATGACACATGGACACCCGGATCACTTCACCGGCCTTGTTGAACTTACAAAGGGACTCGACGTGCCGATACTGGCCACTCAGGGCACTATAGACTTCGCAATGGCCGAGGACAAGGAGAAAGAGCCTATCGCCACTATGATATTCGGAGATGAGTTCCCTAAAAAGAGGATCTTCCCCAACAAGGTGGTCAAAGACGGTGAGACCCATACCTTCGACGGCGTAAGCTTCAATCTCATTGATTACGGCCCCGGAGAGTCTGACGACGACACAGCATGGGTGACGGATATAGACGGCATAAAGCACGTTTTTTTGGGTGATATAATACATAACCACATGCACTGTTTCTTCAGAGATGGCCACGCCCTCGAGTGGTTGAAGAACCTCGACCGCATCCTCGCCGAATACGACCATACGGCAGTCCTTTATACCAGCCATGGAGATCCATGCGGCATTGAGATTGTCTACTGGCACAAAGCGTATATACAGGCCTTTATAGGTGTACTGAAGTCCATGATGAAGGGGAAGGATTCTTTAAATGAGGAAGAAAAAAATACGCTGGTCGGAAAGATGAAGTCATTCCTGCCGAACGAAAAGACCCTCTTTCTCCTTACATACGAAATGGATAATACTATCGCGCTTCTAAGGAAAAATGGAGTGGTTTAGGCGTCCGTAAGGCGCATTAAAAACACGACAGGAGGAGATCAAAAAATGCTTGTTTTTTCACATGTGGGGCTTAACTGTAAAGACATAGATATAACCGAGCAATTTTATGTGAAACACTTCGGCTTCAAAAGAAAACGCGTCATCCCTCTGGGGGATGACAAGATTGTATATATAAAGAGCGATAACATCTACCTTGAGCTGTTTCAGGCCAAGGAGTCTTCACCTGAATCTCCGTGCCAGAACGATGGTCCTCCTTATGCCGGTTTCAGACACATTGCATTTCAGGTCGACAATATTGATGACAAGTTGAGGTCAATCGGTGCTGACGCAGTAATCTCACTTGGTCCAATGAACTTTGACGATTTTATCAAAGGCTGGCGTAGTGTATGGATTAAGGACCCTGATGGCAGAATCATAGAGATAAGCCAGGGATATACAGATTAAAATTAAAATGGTTGAGGCAATTGCAAAAGTCCCGGAAGTGTCACCCTGAACGGAGTGAAAGGTCTCGTAACTCATTGATTATATGAGATTCTTCGCTTTGCTCAGAATGACAGAATTGGTTATTTTCATACTTTTGCAAGAGGCTCGGTTAATTAAAACATCTGTAATTTTAAACCAGATTTTTATGATAACCATATAAAAATATGAGCAATTTCTAAATAAGCAAATTTTATTTAATGCCATATAACGGAAAATATACGATGCTATTGAAGGGTAAAAAGATTGGCATTCTTTTTGAGAGTGATTTTTATGAGAACGAGATTTTTTATTATAAATTCCGCTTTCCCGAAGAAGGTGTGGAACTTCACTTCCTGTCTCGCCTTTGGGGTCAGGAGAAACTGACATTTATCGGGCATGAATATAAAATCCCCATGGACTGCAACAAAAGCTTTGAAAATATGGATGATAAAGAGTTAAAGAGTTATGACGCTATTATCGTACCATCAGGAATTGTTTCAGATAGGCTTCGGTACACTGAAGACGTCAAAAAGATACCACCTGCCTGCGAATTCATGAAACGTATTTTTTCAGAAAAGGATATCATCAAAGGAATAATCTGCCACGGAATGTGGATCATGTCCCCAATATCAGAGATTATAAGAGGAAGAAAAGCAGTGGTGCACAATAATCTCATTGGCGATGCAAAGAATTATGGAATCGAATATGTAGATATGGATGTTGTCGTTGATGGAGACCTTGTTACTGCAAGGACAGGAGGACACTGTCATTTGTTTGCCAAAAAAATAATTGAAATTTTGTCTGGAAAATGAGAGTCCTTTAATATGGAAGAAGATGTCCGGATATCAACAGGTCATTTTGAGGTGAGCCAGTATAATTATGGAATGAAGGCGTGACGGGTTGAAGACCTTGGGGGCAATATGATAGGACTGGATTAGGGATATGTTGATGAAGACGATTCCCCCCTTAGATAACCAAATAATCGTGGCCTTTCACCAGGTTTAACATTTTATGATAATATTTAAAGGACATAGATAATTTAAGGAGGATATATGAATATTGATTTTACATTTTCTGATACTATTGCAGGTTATGTGACCGGTTTCAACTCTGTAGAACGCTGGTTCACTGTAATGACTTCCGACAGGCGCGAATTCAAGATATATCTGACTTTGAATACTTTTGGACGCATGGTATATAACCTGGGTGAACCTTACCAGGATGCTACAGGGATATTTAATCAATTGCTTGCCCTTAACCGCCAGTTCGTCCATGCTTATGGAACGTTTTACCCGGGTGCAGATGAAGGGTCTTCGAAATTTGAAGCCCAATGGCTGGTGTTTTCAGGTAAGGGTCCGGGCAACTATCGTCATGAAGAACCTGATTGGTGGATTAAACAAATCCATTCTATTGCCACAAGTTATCTTAACTGGCAGTTTAATTACCTAGAAAAAGAGATTGATTACAATGATTACCGGACATTCCTGCAGCTTGGCGGCACAAAAAAGGGTGACTATCTGCAGGAGACTGATACAATCTCGCGACTTGTCTACGGTTTTGCTTCAGCATTCATATTAACCGGGGAAGAATCTTTCCTGGAGGGCGCTGAAAAGGGTACAGAGTACCTTCGTGAGCATATGCGGTTCTATGACAAAGATGAAGAGTTGATATACTGGTATCACGGCATAAAAGTGCAGGGAGAAAAAGAACTTAAACTGCTCACTTCTGAATTTGGAGACGACTATGATTCCATCCCGATGTACGAGCAGATATACGCACTCGCAGGTCCCACTCAAACATACCGTGCAACAGGCGACCGCAGAATACTCTGGGACATAGAAAAGACGCTGGAACTTTTTGAAAAATTCTATAAAGATAGCGAAAAAGGGGGATATTTTTCTCATATAGACCCGATAGAATTGAATCCGCGGGCTGAATCTCTCGGTGCAAACCGGGCCCGCAAAAACTGGAACTCGGTTGGTGACCATGCACCGGCTTATCTGATCAACCTTTACCTGGCGACAGGCGAGCAGAGGCATGCTGATATGCTGGAGTACACCTTTGACACAATTACAGGACATTTCCAGGATTATGATAACAGCCCGTTCGTTCAGGAGCGTTTTCATGAGGACTGGAGTCACGACCAGAAATGGGGCTGGCAGCAAAACCGCGCTGTGGTCGGACATAATCTTAAGATCGCGTGGAATTTGATGAGGATGTACTCATTAAAGGCAAAGGATGAATACGTAAATTTTGCAAGAAAAATAGCCGAATTGATGCCCGGGGTCGGCTGTGACCTGCAACGTGGAGGATGGTATGACGTTGTAGAACGTGTTATAAAGCCGGATGGAAAGCATCATCGCTATGTCTGGCACGACCGCAAGGCATGGTGGCAGCAGGAACAGGCGATATTGGCTTATTTTATTCTCCACGGCATTTTGAAGGATGAGGAATATTTGAAGCTGGGCCGTGAAGCAGCCGCTTATTATAACGCATTCTTTTTGGACCATGACGATGGAGGCATATATTTTAATACACTTGCTAATGGTCTTCCTTACCTATTGGGCAACGAACGCCTTAAGGGCAGCCACTCCATGAGCGGTTATCACAGTATGGAACTGTGCTTCCTGTCTTCAGTCTATATAAATCTGCTCATTACAAAGCAGCCGCTTTATTTATACTTTAAACCATATCCGAATTCCTTTCCGGATAATATCCTCCGTGTTTCCCCTGATATATTACCTAAAGACAGTATTCATATCAGTGAGTGTTTGATCAACGAAGAACCGTATGGCGACTATGATCCAAGAAAACTCACTGTCAAAATCCCCGATACTAAGGAACGTGTTAAAATCAGAGTGAAGATTGAACCTAGGACCTGGTTAGACTAGACTAAACAGAGGAGAATTATAATGAGCATAAGAACTAGAACATTGAATGATATAACGGTCTTAGAACTCGAGGGTACCATTGACAGTAAGACAGTACCCGATATCCAGGCAGAGGTTATTTCTGCTACGAGTGATAAAAGCAAGGTTATCTTAGATATGTCAGGAGTGGATTATCTGTCAAGTGCCGGACTAAGGATGCTGCTTTTGGTATACAGGCAGATTAAAGCCCGTAACGGTAATATAGCTTTAGTCGGTCTATCCGAAGAGATTAAAGATATAATGTCCAATACCGGGTTTATTAAGTTTTTTGTTATTGCTGATACAATAGATAATGGGATTAGTGCACTTGCAAAATAGGGGAACCAATGATAATAGATGAACGTATTGATTATTACCCTACACATGAATATCAAGGGTTCAAACTAAGAAGGGGCCGACCGATGCCCTTTGGTGCGACAATGGTCCCTAACGGAGTCAATTTTTCGATCTTTTCCAGCGCTGCAACCTCCTGTACACTTGTTTTGTTTGAAAGAGGAGCTTCTGAACCGATGGTTGAAATCCCTTTTCCAGAGGAATTCAGAATCGGCAATGTGTACTGCATGATAGTTTTTGACCTGGACTATGAAAGGATAGAGTACGGCTATCGGATGGATGGGCCTTTTGACCCCGTAGCAGGTCACCGTTTTGACAAAACCAGAATCTTGAGCGACCCCTATGCCAGGGCTCTTGGGGGAAGAAATACATGGATGA
>Ga0172371_10006304_pt1 | contig 17302 bp, 13 predicted proteins | sample Lak12m_FD_114543 | JGI IMG/M metagenome (GOLD analysis project Ga0172371, IMG submission 114543) | Freshwater microbial communities from Kabuno Bay, South-Kivu, Congo - kab_022012_12m | ecosystem: Environmental > Aquatic > Freshwater > Lake | place: Democratic Republic of the Congo: South-Kivu...
GCCGTATCAGAGGCGGCCGTGTTCGGGGCCGCGATGCTGGCGGCGGCAGGCCGGGGCGAATTCAAAACCGCGGCCGAGGCAAGCGAAAAATTTTACAGGACCAGGCGGATCTTCGCACCGGACCGCCGCAACGCGCGCCGGTACCGCGCCGCCTTCGAAGGCTACCTCCGCCTGAAAGAGCAGCTCTACAACGAGCCGCGCGCCCGGCAGGAATAAATGCTGTATTTTTTTCTTTTCATCCCGCGCGATTTGCTTATAAATTCAAGGCAATGAAGTTTTACTTTTCAGCCGCTCTTGCTGTTTTCATTTCCCTGCCGGCGTTCTTTCCCGCCGCCCAGGCGCAGCGCGTTGTCGTGAGCAAGAGCCTTGGCGAGGTCTCGTTCCTGGATCTTTCCGGGCTCCGGACCGGCGGCGACGCGGCCGCTTCCGGTTTCCGCATGGTCCTGGAGTCGGACCTGACGCGCTCGGGCTGGTTCAACCTGACCGGCGGCGGACGCGCCGAGTTCACGGTGCTGGGTTCGATCGAGGCCGAAGGCGGCCGGATAAGCGCCAGCTGTGAAGCCTACAGGACCATGACGAGGGAACGGTGCCTTTCGGAATCGTACCGCGGAGGGGCCCACGAGGCGCGCGCCCTGGCCCACCGCATGGCCGACGACATAGTCCGGGCCCTGACCGGGCACCCGGGCATGGCCGCCTCAAAAATAGTCATGGTGGGGAGCCGCACCGGCAAAAAGGAGCTCTACCTCTGCGATGCCGACGGCGCCGGCCTGCGCCAGCTGACCCGGGACAACGCCATAAGCCTTGCGCCGCGCTGGAGCCCGGACGGCCGGCAGATCGTGTACACCTCCTATTACCGCACGCAGTTCCCCGATATATTCCTGGTAACCCTTGCCTCCGGCGAGCGCCGCTGCCTGGCCAATTTTCCCGGATTGAACTCCAGCGCTTCCTTCGCGCCCGGCGGCAGGGAGCTGTCCCTGATCCTTTCCAAGGACGGCAATCCCGACCTTTACGTGATGGATGCCAGGGGCGACCGCATCACTAGGCTCACCGCGACCAAGCGGGCGGCCGAGGCCTGCCCTTCATGGTCGCCGGACGGGAACGAAATCGTCTTTGTTTCCGACTCGCCGGGCACGCCCCAGCTCTTCATCACCGGGCGCGACGGGGGGGCCCCGCGCCGCCTGGCCATCGGCGGGGCGCAGAACGTGGACCCGGACTGGGGCGCCAACGGTTACATCGCCTACAGCAGCCTCATCGGCGGCCAGTTCCAGGTATGCGTGGTCAACCCCGCGACCGGCGAGACCAGGCAGATCAGCCGCGACGACGCCAACTACGAGGACCCTGCCTGGGCGCCTGACGGGCGGCACATATTCTGCGTGCGCCGCCAGGGATACCATTCGCGCATTTTTATTATTGACACTCTCAGCTCTTCGTGTATAAGTTTGCTCGCGGAAACTGAAAAGGGGGACTGGTATTCCCCCGATTGCTCAGGCAAGTATAAAAACGCCAAGTAAACCTGGAGGAAACATGACCGGTAAACATTTGTATTCCGTTCTGATCGTTATGCTTGTGTGCGCGCTCGCCATGACCGGATGCCGCTCCCGCAAGGGCGGCCGTGTTTCCGGAGACAACATCGGCGGAGAAATCGGCTCCGACGGATCATCCCTCCCGACCCGCATGGAAGGCGATCTGAACATACTGACCTCGGTAAAATACGACGCGGTCATGTTCGACTACGACAGCGCTCAGATCCGCGAATCCGAAAGGCCCAAGATGGAAGCCGTGGCGGACTATCTTAAAAACAACCGGGACGTGGGCGTGATCATAGAGGGCAACTGCGATGAGCGCGGCAGCTCGGAATACAACCTTGCCCTGGGCGAGCGCAGGGCGATCGCGGCCAGGGCTTACCTGGTTGGGCTGGGTATAGACGGCGCCAACGTGCAAACCAAGAGTTACGGCGAAGAAAAGCCCGTCAATCCCGGGCACGATGAGTCCGCGTGGAGCGTAAACCGCAGGGCTGAATTCGTGTTCTTCAAGCGTTGATGCCTTTGCACCGGCTGTGGCTTTTATATTCAACTCGCTTGGCGCGGGAGAAATCCTGGTGACCCTGGCGGCGGCCCTGATTTTCTTCGGGGCCGAAAGGCTGCCGGAGGCGGCGCGGGCGCTCGGGCGGTTTTTTGAAAAAATGCGGCGCGCAGCCGACGATTTTTCATCCTCCATCACGGAAAATGATTTGACCGCGCCAACCGGCAAGGACTCTTCCACAACGGTCCGGGCCGGGAACGAGAAGGAGCAGCGAGAAGGCTAGTGAATCATGCAGAATACTGAATGTCCCGGCTCCCGGCAGATGCCGCGCGCGGATTAACCAATATGCTGGCATACCCACCTCACCCCATCCTTTTACTTTACCGCCCGCAGGTTTCTTCCATGCCTTCCGCCGCCCGCGCATATGGAAAATAACAAGCTCAACGGCATTGACATTTCATTCGGCCCTTCCTGGGCGCGACAGGCGCCGGAAAAATGGGTGGCCGACGAATCCGCAAGGCACCATCACGCCCCAGGCCGCAGGCATGACCGGGATGCCGGCGGCCCGGGCGGCCGCGAAAGCAAGCGCTTCGGGAACCTGCGCCGCAGGGACCATGACCAGGGCAAGTTCGGCCGCAGGCAAAAGCCGTCCGGCCCGGGGGCGGCTGCCTTCAGGGAAGCGATGCCCTCCCCGGCCGAAAAATCCCCGGTTGTCAAAATCGCCTTCATCCCCGAAAGAAGGGGACTCAAGCCGCTCGTGAAACAGCTTGCGGGCACGCGCCGCGCCTATTCGCTCTTCGAAATTGCGTCCACCTGCCTCAGCAAGCCTGAATTCTATGCGGTCATTATGGAGGCTCTCCCCGGAGAAAACCAACAACAGCCCGAGCCACTCTTCCAATGCTCCGCCTGCAAGGCCGTCTTCTCAAGCAGGCAAATGGCCGTGACCCACGGGCTGGCAAGGCACCTGGGCCTGTTTTACGACATCGAGGAAACAGAGGGCGAGCCGCCGCAGGGCAACTTCACCTGCGTGGCGCGCTGCTCTTTGAGCGGCGAGCTGCTGGGACCGCCGAATTATCACGCCTTTAACGAAAAGCTGCTGGAGCTCCACCGCTCCCGCTACGCCACCATGCCGATCGGCGACTACCGCAAAAAAATTGTCAATGTAACCGACCCGGCCGCGATTGAGCAGTGGAAGAAAGAAGCCGCGCGCAAAACCACGTACCGCGTCAAAACGCCTGGCGCAGCTGCGTCATTCGACCGCCTTTCCCAAGCGGAAAGCCACTTCAGGGACAACTGCGCCGCAACGCTTGTCCGGGAGGGGGCGCGCTTCGTCATCCCAGCGACTGTCTGCCAGGAGCTTGACGACCGGCGCCTGAAATCGGCGGTGCAGGAAGCCTGGCAGAAGGAAACCCGTTTTCCGATCAACATGGCCGTGGCAATCCAGCAGAGGTTCCGCCGCCTGGGGCTGCACATTTTCAGGACGCCGGCTAAAATGACATTTGTCAGCTCCGTCAGGCCCCACGCGATCGACCCGGCCCAGGCCAACGCGGCGGTGCGGAACATACTGGAATGGATCAAGTCCAACAGCGGCAAGACGCGGCAGGACATGGTCGCGGCGCTGGCGCCCGGCATGCCGGCCGATTCGTCCGGGGTGGCCGGGATAGTCAACGACCTCGTCTGGCTGGTTGACCGCGGGCACGTGATTGAATTCATGAACGGCAGCCTGGCGGTGCCGAACCAGGCGCGCTTTTCCAGGCCCGAAAGCCGCGCTCCGGCCGCGCCAGGCCCGAAGGAATCTGAACCTGAACTGTCCGCAAATGCAAAATCCGTTTCTCAGTAGGTTAAATTATGCCTGAACCCGTCAAAACCGGCGGCCTGAAGCTCAAGAAAGCCTATTATGATTCCCAGGCCCAGCAGGAACCGGCGCCGGACGTGAACGGCGCGGCCTCGCCTTCCACGGTCGCCTCCCTCACGCCTTTCCATCGCAAGCAGGACAATTCGCATAAAATCCGGCAGAACCTGCTCACCGCTGCAAGCTGGGTTATTTTCATCGCCCTGGGCGGCGCGCTGGCCTATTTCCGCTTTGTCGCCCCCTGCCCGTGGCTCACGCCGGAGGAGTACAAACAGTACGGCCTGATGGCCATTGCCGTAATCTACGTCATATCCATCCTGTTTGCCCTCAAGGACAGCATGTTCGCAGGGCTCATGGCGATCGTCGTGCCGTTTTATCCCATCTACTACCTTTTAAACGCATGCAGCGCCGTGCTGTTCCGGGCCGTCGGGGCGGCCTTCCTGGCGGCCTTCGGATACGACGCACTGGTCCTGATCCAAAAATACGCCACCATAGCTTACGATAAGATTTCTTACTGGATTCAAAACGTGTGACCGGATCTGCGGCGCGGATTTTCGACCATCCCTGCGCCTCTTTGTTCACAACAATGCCGTGGACCAAATTGTTAAAGCGTACATCAGCCGATCCGCGTTACTGAACAACATCAGGATGATCCAGAAGGCCGCCGCCGGCGCCCCGGTTTGCGCGATGGTCAAAGGCTCGGCATACGGGCACGACGCGGCGCTGGTGGTCCAGGTCCTGCGCGGGGCGGGCATCGCCTTCTGGGGCACGGCCACGCTCAACGAGGCCTTGGAGCTGCGCGCCCTGAAGCTGCGCGAGCCGATACTCGTCATGCGTCCGCTGACCCTCCACGAACCCGAAAGGGAGATTGCCGGGCAGATAAGGCTCATGCGCCGCCTGGGCATCAGGCCGACCATTGTCAACTCCGAAACTTTCCGCCTCATCGCCGGAACCGCCGCTCCGGGACTGGGGCCGCTCTGCGCCCACATCAAGGTCGACACCGGCATGAGCCGCAACGGCTGCCCGCCGGAAGAGCTGCCCGCCATACTGGACGAGGCGCGCGCCACGCGCGGCCTGAGAATCGAAGGCATCTTCAGCCATTTTTCATGCGCCGACGACAGGCGCCTCGACTGCGCCCGGAAACAGCTGGCCCGGTTCGCCTCGGTCATCACCGGCAAGGCGGTCCGCTCCATAAAAATCACTCACATGGCCAACAGCGGCGCGATATTCCGGATGCCGCAGGCGCGCTTTGACATGGTCCGGCCGGGACGGGCGATTTACGGCTACGGCCTCCCTTTCGCCGACAAGGACAGCGAGCGCCTGGCGCCGGTCATGCGCATCGAGGCGCCTCTCCTGGCGACGCGCTGGATCAAAAAAGGCAGCGCCTGCGGCTACGGCTGCACCTACCGGATGCGGCGCGCCACGCGCATAGGTCTCCTGCCGCTGGGCTACGCGGACGGCTATTCACGCCGCTGGTCCAACGCCGGCGCGGTTGATTTCGAGGGCAGGCTGGCGCCGGTCATCGGGCGGGTCAGCATGGACCTGACCATCATTGACGTGACCTCGATTCCGGAGGCGCAAACCGGCTCGGCGATCTGCGTCCTCAGCAACCGGCGCGAGGCGCCCCACTCCATGGAATCCATGGCCCGCAAGCTGGGCACCATTCCGCATGAAATCGGATGCGCTTTCGGCCGGCGCATACAGCGCGTACTGTGCGATTAATAATTGAAAAAATAATTTGTCAATTCTGCAATTTATAGTATTTTGGATTTTACAAATTAATGCTTGTCATACCTCCGAAAGGAGGGCGGCCCGGCAGGTAAAAAATGAAGCCAGAGGCATTGGTAAGGTGGACGCTCGAAAGCGCGGTTGATCTGTACGGGATCCGCAACTGGGGCGCCGGATATTTCGACATCTCCGAAAAAGGCGATGTCATCGTCCGCCCCAGCGGCAACGGCGGTCCGGTCGCGGTAAGCATCATGGACCTGATCTCCGGCCTTAAGGCGCGCGGCCACAACATGCCCGTTCTGCTGCGCTTCGCCGACATACTATCTTCGCGGATCATCCAGCTCAACGAGTGCTTCAACAACGCGATCCGCGACTACCACTACAAGGGAGTCTACCGCGGGGTATACCCGATCAAGGTGAACCAGCAGAAGCAGGTGGTCTCTGAAATCGTCGAGTTCGGGAGGCCCTTCCACCACGGCCTGGAGGCCGGAAGCAAGGCCGAGCTGCTTTCCGCGATCGCCTTCACCGAGGACCCCGAGGCGCTGATCATCTGCAACGGCTACAAGGACGAGGAATTCATCGACCTGGCCCTCAACGCCCTCAAAATGGGCCAGCAGACCATCCTGGTGATCGAGCGGCAGGAGGAGCTTACGACCATCCTCGAGCGCGCGGCCCAGAAGGGCATCCGGCCGCGCCTGGGAGTGCGGGTAAAGCTGGCCAGCCGCATCGGCGGCCACTGGGACAGCTCGGGCGGCGACCGCAGCATGTTCGGGATCAACGCCGCGCAGGTCATCGGGATAATCGACCGCCTGCGCGAGGCCAAGATGCTCGACTGCCTCCAGCTGCTGCACTTTCACCTCGGGTCGCAGATCAGCAACATCCGCAAGATCCGCTCGGCTTTGCGCGAGGCCTGCCGGGTCTACGCCGAAATGGCCAAGGAAGGCGCCGCCATGGGCATGATCAACATCGGCGGCGGCCTGGCGGTTGACTATGACGGATCGCACACCAATTTTGCCAGCAGCCGCAATTACACCGAGCAGGAATACGCGGCCGACGTGGTCGAGGCGGTCATGAGCGTCGCCAACGAGGCCGGCATTCCACACCCGACCATCATCAGCGAATCCGGGAGGGCCCTGGTCGCCTATCACTCCGTGCTGGTGTTCAACGTGCTCGGGTCGAGCCGCTTTGAGCCGCCCGGCAAGACCGACATCATACCGGAAAAGTACAACAACATGCTCAACAACCTCCTGGACGTGCGCAACTCGCTCTCCACAAAAAATCTGCAGGAATGCTACCACGACGCCGTCTACTACCGGGATGAAATCCGATCGCTGTTCGAGCACGGCAACCTGTCCCTGCGCGAGAGGGCCTTTGCCGAAAACATGTTCTGGGACATAATCTGCAGGATTGCGGCCGAAAGCAAGGAGCGCAAGTACATCCCCGAGGAACTCCAGGGCGTCGAGACCGCCATCGCCGACCTTTATTACTGCAACTTCAGCGTTTTTCAATCTCTGCCCGACTCCTGGGCCATCGACCAGCTTTTCCCGGTCATGCCGATTCACCGCCTGGACGAAATGCCGACCCGCCAGGCCACGCTGGCCGACATCACCTGCGATTCCGACGGCAAGATCGACCGCTTCATAGACCTGCACGACGTGCGCGCCACCCTGCCGGTGCACGAGCTGCGCGGCGACGACTACTACCTGGGGGTGTTCCTCGTTGGCGCCTACCAGGAAACCCTCGGCGACCTGCACAACCTCATGGGCGACACCAACGTCCTGCACGTCCGCGTGGGCAAGGACGGCCTGATCGAATACGCCCATGAAATCGCGGGCGACACCGTCTCGGACGTGCTGTCCTACGTGGAATATGATCCGCGCGACATGATCGACAAAGTCCGCGACATCGCCGAGCAAGCCGTGCGGGACAACCGCATCACGCCGGAGGAGCGCCGCGAGATCATGTCGGCTTACGAAAACGGCATGCGCGGCTACACCTACTTTGAAAGTTAGCGCCGCGCCGGAGAAATTATCGCAGGCCATGCGGAAAACAACCATGCCAAAAGATCAGTTCCTGGAATGCGTGCCGGGCAGCGCCCGCGACCCCGGCGCCCCCTGCGCCGTGCTGCCCATACCCTGCGAGCGGACGGTGTCCTTCGGCCGCGGCACGGCCAGGGCGCCGGCGGCGATCCTCGCCGCCAGCCTCCAGACCGAGACATTTGACGAGGAACTGTTCCGCCCCTACGACCTTGGCATCCAAACCCTGCCGGCCGTCAACTGCCGCGGCGCGAACACCGCCGCGGTCTACGGCCGGATCCGCGCGGCGGCGAAAGCGGTGCTTGAAAAAAACAGGTTTCTCATGTCGCTCGGCGGCGAGCATTCCGTCACCGTGCCGCTGGTAACGGCCGCCAGGGAGGCGCACGGGAACAACTTCTGCGTTCTCAACCTGGATTCGCACCTGGACCTGCGCGACAGCTTCCGCGGCCGCCGCGACTCGCACGCCTGCGTTTTCCGCCGCATCATGGAAATGGATGTGCCCGTCGTCCATGTTGGTATCCGCAGCGTCTGCCGCGAGGAATACGATCTGATACGGCGGCGGAAAATAAAAGTTTTCTGGGCGCGGGATATCCTCGCCGCGGCCTCCGACCGCTGGATGGGCGAGGTCATACGCCGCCTTGAAAGCAGGGTCTACCTTTCAATTGATATAGACGTCTTTGATCCTTCCGTCGTGCCCGGAACCGGAACGCCGGAGCCGGGCGGCCTTGCCTGGTACACTGTGCTCCGGCTTCTGCGCCGGCTCTGCCGGGCCAGGAGGGTCTTTGCCGCCGACATTGTCGAGGTGGCCCCCATTCCGGAAACGCCCCTTTGCGAATACGCGGCGGCCAAGCTCGCCCTTAAATTGATAAATTATGCCCTGAAATCGCCCTGACAGCAAAGGCTCCGGTTCTGCCGCCGGCGGCGGCGGAACCATGACCGGCTCATGATGAGGATATTAAAAAACGGATCCTGCCGCAAATGCGCTCTGCCGGCCCTGGCGGCGGCTCTTTTCCTTTCCGCCCTGGGCGGCTGCGCGCCGGTCCTGCGCAAAAACGGCGACGTGCGCGTGGTCGGCGACATCGTCAAGGGCGACCAGGAAAGAAACGTTTCCATCACCACCCGCAACCAGGAACGTCTGGCCTCCATCGCGCTTTCCGACCCGGACGAGGACGTGCGCCAGGCCGCCGTCCGGCTTGTCCGGAACGACCAGGTCATCGCGCGGGTGGCCTTCAACGATCCCGCCCCGGCGGTCCGGATCACGGCCATCGAACGCATCAGGGATGACGCCGTGCTGATGGGCGTGGCCATGACCAATTCCGAGCCGATGGCCCGGCTGGCCGGGCTGGAAAGGATAAGGGGCGACCGTAATTACTTTGAAATCGCCATGCACAACAGCGACGACATGATCCGCTGCTCCGCCGTGGACAAGATAAGGTCGAACGACCTGCTCTACGGCGTCGCCATGAGCAACTCTGTCTCATTCGTGCGCATCTCGGCCGTAAGCCGCATGACCAGCCAGAAGCTGCTCAACATTATCACCCGCACCAACACCGACCTGCTCGTGCGCCGGGCGGCTATCCGCCAGCTCACGAGCCAGCCGCTTCTCGCGGAGTTCGCCCTCAAGGATCCCGACCGCGACATCAGGAAAACCGCCATCGAGCAGGTTATGTCTCAGGATGTTCTCCTGAAAATCGCCGCGGAGGAGCAGGACCCGTTCCTGCGCTACCTGGCCGTGCGGCGCATCAACAACGAGCGCCTGCTCATCCAGATCGCCCGGGCCGACAGCAGCCCGCTGGTCAGGCATGCGGCCGTGTGCAAGATCAGGAACGCCGAGGCCCTGGGCGGCATCGCCCTGAATGACGCCGACGACAGCGTCCGGGCGGCGGCCGTGAAAAACCTGAAGGGCCCGCTGCTGGCTGAAATCGCGGCCAGTGATCCCGCCCCGGAAGTAAGGCTGGCGGCGCTGCAGAACATCGATTCGGCTGAGGTGCTGCTCGACCTTCTCTTTTTCGACGAGGACCCGGCCGTCCGGGCCGCCGCCGCTTCAAAAACAAGCAACAAGGCCGCGATCGCCGCCGCCGCCATGAGCGACGAGGACTTCAGCGTCAGGCTGGCCGCCATCAACCGCCTTTCCGACCAGGCGGCGCTTGAAACAATCGTTAAAACGGAAAAGCGCCATGAACTGCGGGCCGCCGCCGCCGCGCGCCTGATAGACCAGTCGGTTTTGAAAACCGTCGCCCTGACCGATTCCCACCGCCTGGTGCGCCAGGCGGCGATTGCCCGGATCACGGACGAGGCCATGATCGAGGGCCTGGCGCGCGACTCCAACGCCGCCGTGCGCCTGCTGGCGGTGGAACGCCTCACCAACAAGGCCATTTTGAGCGACATCGCCCGGAACGACCCCTACGCGCCCGTGCGCCGGGCAGCGCTCGAACAGGTAAGCGACCAGGCCGTCCTGGCAAAAATCGCCGTCGAGGATATTGATCCCGCGGTCCGGCGGGCGGCGGTGCAGAAAATCACCGTGGCGGAAACCCTCGCCAGAATTTCGGCCTCGGACACCGACCTGAATGTTGTCGCCGAGGCCAAGGCCCGCCTGAAACTCATCGAATCCACGCCGGCCCGCCAACGTCAATGAGCTTATTCACGCTCACCTCTGCCGCTCCCGGCCGGATGTTCCTCATCCTGCTGCTGTTTGCCGCTTTCGTGCCGCCGCCGGCCACGCCGGAAAACGAAACCGAAGCCCTGTTTCCTGAAATCCAAAATCCAAAATCCAAAATCCAAAATCTAAATTCCGCTTTGCCTTCCGCGGCGGATTTACTGGCCGAAGTCCGCGGGCGTCTCCCCCAAAAGACGCTGCAGCTGAAAGGGCAGGTTTTGAGCGGCGGGCGCATCGGCAAACTCAGCCGGGCCGGCCACATCGAAATGCTCCTGGACTTCGGCGGGGACCCGGCCCTGGTCTGCTATAAAATAAGCGACGCCTTCGGGGACCCGGCCGAGGAGGTTACCATCACCATGACCCCGGAAAGCGATCCCGAATTCGAATACGAATCAACGGCGGCGCCGGGAAAAGCCGGCAAGCCCGATCCGGCCGGCAGCATCATGAACACCGATGTCACCTGGGGCGATCTCGGCCTGCTTTTCCTCTGGAGGCAGGATGGCCGGACGCAGCGCGCCGAGAACCTGCGCGGGCGGGACTGCTACGTGGTCGTTTTCCCGCTCGAAGGCGACGGCATACAGATCGTCTGGATCGACGCCCAGATGCTGATCGCGCTGCAGATGGAGGAGATAGCCGCCGATGGCCGCCTCAGGCGGCGCATGACGGTCAAGAACATCAAGAAGATTTCAGAGCAGTGGATGATCAAAAACCTTGAAATCCGCTCCTATCCCTCGCTGCATCATACGTTGATCAGGATTGACACAGTGGTCCTCAGTGAATAGTCAATAGCCCACCGTCCACAGTCTATGGCAAAAGAGGTTCTTTCTTAAATATTGCGGCCGGATGGTATTGTCTGAATCATATTATGTGTAACTGGATTCCCGCTTGTGCCTGCAGGCTTGCGGGAATGACAAGTGTTGCACACAATCTAACCGGGAATACTTCTGTCTTTCTGTTGAATCAACCACGCTTTTACAGAAAGATCCGTAAAAGATTATAATGTCGCAAGCTTGCGGAATTCCATGAAATAACGATCCGTTGACTGTTGGCCATGGACTATTGAGAGTGGACTGTAGACCGGCGGCCCGCTTACGGTATCACCCATATTTTCCTGGACCGCGGACCGTCGAATTCGCAGAAAAATATACCCTGCCACCTGCCCAGGCGCAGACGGTTGTTTTCAACCGGCACGCGCACGGAAGAACCCGCCAGCAGCGCCTTGACATGCGCCGCGGAATTGCCTTCGCCGTGACGGTATCCGCCGTGCCAGGGCACGATCTTTTCCAGCGCGGACTCAATATCGGCCTGCACGTCCGGGTCGGCGTTCTCGTTGATCATGACCCCGGCGGTTGTGTGCGGCACGAACACGGTCACCGCGCCGCCCGCTGGCCGTAAATCCTCCAGGGCGGCCTGCACCAGGCGGGTTATATCGATGAATTCCGTGCGCCGGGAGGTTTCAATGGTGATTGCTTTCATGGCGCCATGGCCAATGCGCTCCCGGCAAGGCGCGGTTGCGCAGGCGTAAAACTTTGTCAGAGAAGGAATGAAAAATCAATGCCGGCTGAGCGGCGCGGGCGCATCACAGCATCACTCCCGCCTGCCGTCAATCCTGATATCGTCTACTATCACAGGCGGCGCGTCGTTGATGCTGCGGATGATGTCAACCGGAACGTCGTTTATTTTGGGAAGGACGTTGAGGTCCAGGTTGGTGACGGAAACATCGTCCAGGTAACTGGTGGTGGCGCCGTTGTAAATATCGAAGCCGCCGAATGTGTTCAGGTTGCTGGCGAAATTGATGAAGTGCGTGCTGGCCACCAGGTCGTCTTCGTTGGTCCAGGCCTTCAGGTTCCAGGTGTGATTCTTGTAGCGCAGGCTGACCTGGACTTTTGTAAAGTACGTGTTGGTGATCGGGATGGCCGCGGCCCCATCGGCCATATTGGTAACATCCTGCCAGCGGGTGCCGTTGCCGACCACGAAGAAGCCGTTGCTGTTCACAAAGAACTGCGCGGCGACATTGTTGGTCAGCACCGGGTAATTGGTGCCTTTGTAGGGCTCGATCTGGGAATAAAACTCCATCCTGACCAGGCGGTTGTATTCGGAGCTGTCGAACCGGTTCGAGAGCATCACGTCCGTGGTCAGGATGACCGCCTGGGCGCCGCTGTTCCTGACAACCCGCTGGACCACGCAATTTGTCGAGGTGGCATACCAGCCGTTGATGCCGCCCACCAGGGGGGCGTTGGTGCCGTAGGTCTCGAAATCGTCATACCACGGGATAGAATTGGTCTCGGGGCTGGCCTGCGCCACGACGAAGGCATCGGCGTATCCCTCGGCGTTGGTGGCATCGCCTGAAACCATGGCGCGGACCGTAACGGTTCCGTAGCCGGCCCCCATCCACAGGTTGGTGTTGTTCACGATGCTGCCCGGGCCGGACAGGACGGCAAAGGTCCAGCTGCCGGTGCCGGGCGTCACGGTTGCGCTCAGGCCCTGCAGGGTATCGTAAGCCTGCGGGCTGGACGGGTTGAAGGTGACGGAGCGGCTGGCCTTGTTGATGGTGAACGTTCCGTTTACAAACGAGATGCTGTAGTTTACGGAGGTGGAGCCGGAAGGCGTGATCGTGTAAGCACCGACGTTCTCGCCGGGATCGCGGGCAATGACCAGGCCACCGACCACGTTGGAGTTATCGCCGCCAACGAACGAGGCATAGCTGACCGTCAGCGCCGGGTCGGCGGTGCCCCATTCCTTGCTCTTGTTATCGGCCGTGCAAGTCAGGGGCGCCTGGGTGATGTTGGCGGTCGTGGTCTGGTTGGAAATCGAATAGTTGGCGCCATCGGCCCCGCCCAGCGTGAGCCCGCTCACGGTAACGGTCTTGCCGTTGCCGGTGTTCCTGTCCGAGAATACGGCCGCGGAGAGATTGCTCTCCAGCGTGACCACGTCGGCGCCGATCACGCCGTTCAGGGTGCCGTAGCTGGTGATGAGGGCGTTGGAATTGCCGTCGTAAACCTTGTTGGCAGCCGTCATGCCCGAGAGCGAAAGGGCGGAGGAATTAATCCAGATGGAGGCCCCGGCGGTCGCAGCGGCCTGGTTGGTAATCCCGTAATTAGCGGCATCGGAACCGGCAATGGTAATATTGGTTACGTAAACGGCCTTCCCGGCACCGACGTTTTTATTCTCGAAGTTGGCGTAGGCGGAGTTGGTGACAAAATAGCAGGAATCTCCGGATACGACCGTCGCCAGGACGCAGGTGGCAATGGCCGCATTGGACGCCCCGTCATAAATTTTATCTGAAACCAGGAGGGTGGTGATTGCAAGCTCGTTGGTCGTGATGTCCGCCGTGACGGTATGGACTGCGACGGAATAGTTGGTGGCATCCGCACCCGAGAGCGAGAGCCCGCCCACGGTGACGGTTTTGCCGGCCGCCACGGTCTTGGAAGCGAAGCTGGCCGTCACTGAATTTGTGTTGAGGTAGCAAACCTCGGCGCCCACCACGGTTGCCAGCACGCCGGTGTTCGCGATCGCGGCCGCCGTGTTGCCGTCATAAACCTTGTTGGATACCGCCAGGCCGGTCAGCGTAAGGGGCCTTGCAAAAATGCTCCCGTAGACATTGGTGACCAGGGTATAGCCGCCGGCATCGGCCCCGGAAATGGTCAGGCCGGTCACCGTCACTGTTTTGTGTTCGCCGACGCTCTTGTTCTCGAACACCCCGTCGGTCAAACCATCCACATCGAGATTTACGGTTTGGCCTTCCTGCACGCCCACGAGGGTGAGGGCGTTGGTGTTGATCGTTGCATCGGCGGTGCCGTCGTAGTACTTGTTGGAAACCTCGAGACCGTCAATCGTAAGGGTCATGGAGGGGGTTATGTACACGTTGTCCAGGAAAGTGGTGCTGCCGCCGTTGTATGTGTCGAACGATGAAAAACTCGCGTTGGCGGAATTAATAAAGGCAAGGTTGTTGGTCAGCTTGGCGCCGTTGGCGTAAAGGGACCAGTTCGTGTTCGGGTAATCCAGCAGCACCTCAACGCGCGTCCACGCCCCGTCCACAATTTTTGTGGCGTCGGAACCGTCGGCGTTTTTAAGAATTTGAACCCACTTGGCGCTGTTGGTGGGATCGGGGTCGGGCGGACCGTTGTGCACCACGAAATAACCGGCGGTGTTGATATAAAACATGGCCGAGAGGTTCGTGTCGACCACGGGGCGCGCGCCGTTGGTGGCCGCAAAGTCGGAGCCGTTGGTGGATCCGTTGAAAAACACGGCGCGGGAGTAAAAGCGCATCCAGATACTGGTGGCCGCCACACCGGTCAGGCGGTTGCTGAGGGTGACGTCTATCGGTATTTGGGCGGCCTTGGAGCCGCCGTAGTTGGTGTAGGAAACGTTAGTCTGGACAATGCAGTTGGTAGCCGTGGCATACCACCCGTTCAGCCCGCCGGAGAGCGGAGTCTGGTTGGTATAACTCTCAAAGTCATCGGTAAACGGCACCGTTGCGGACTCCGCCGAAAGGCTCAATGCAAGAAGGCCAATAAGAACGGCACCAACCCTTCTCAGCGTAAGTTTCATAAGCCCTGGCCCAAACCCATAATACTTGCACACACCCTGATTAAAACTTCAGGTTAAAGATATAATAAATTCAGTTATGAATCAACATAAAATAACAAAAATGATAAAATATTAAAAAACATGTTTTTTACGCCTTGATTTACGCGAAATACCCATGCGATCCGGGGGCGGGGCCATCCCGGCAACGTGCCGTCAATCCTTGCATGCGTATATGGCGCAGGGCCGGCGCCCGGCCGACCGGGAATATACGAAAAGATAATGCTTTTCAAGCCCGGCCAGGTAAATGCGCCCCGGCTCAGGAAAGCCGGCGCCTTCAACCAGCATCGCCCCGGCCGGCAGCGGCTTCTTCCATGGCACGGCCCGGCAAATGCCGTTCTGGGGGCTCAAGCCCCACTTGAGCCATTCATACGCCAGACTGGGAACGAGGGCGGGAAGTTTGCCGCGGCAATAGGCCTCAAGCAGGCGGAAACGGTTCTCCAGCGCCGGCGCCTGCACGGCGGCGGTCTCCTTGAGGGCATAATCCGCCAGGTTTTCCGGCAGCTTCGGGTCGGCCTCCAGTGCCGCGAGAAAAAAACGATGCAGCTCGCGGGGATTGTAAAACCAGTCCACGAGCCGGGACAGCCGCTCGGAGGCGGCCAGATCGTCATGGCTCATCTCCGCCGTCCGCAGCACCTCGTAGGGCGGCGCTGGGGAAGCGATGATCCCGAGTTTCCCGGCTTCCCGCGCCAGCCGCGTCCCCGGCAAAACCTTGAGCAGTTCCACCTGTATTTCATCCGGCTTCATAGCTGCCGCCTGCCGCAGGCTGTCAAAAAGGTCGGCCATGCTTGTACCCGGCAGCCCCGCGATCAGGTCGACGTGCAGTGAAATGTTTTCCAGGGCGCTGAGCTTCCCCAGGGCTGCCATGGCTTTTTCTAAACTGCCGCTCCTGCCCATGGCGCGGAGCGCCTCCGGCCGGGTGGCCTGGAGGCCGATTTCGAGGTGAAAGCGCCCGGGTCCGGCTGCGGCCAGCTCGGCAACCGTTTCGTCTTCGAGCCGCGCCGGGTCTATTTCCAGGTGAAAGCGGATGGGGCAGAACTCGTCGCGCATGATCCTGATAAACCGCGCGCACCGGGCGGGATGCTCGTTGAAGGTCCGGTCCGCGAGGCGGACCTCCTTCACCCCTGCCGCGGCGATGAGCCCCAGGTCGGCCCGGAAACGCCCCTCCGAAAAATAGCGCACCCGCTCTCCCGCGCTTGTGCAGAAGGCGCAACTGCCGGAACATCCGCGCGATGCTTCCATGAGCAGGAAAGGCTTGGCAAATGAGCCCAAACGCCCGAAGGGCGTGGGAATCGCGTCGAGGTTCTCAGCCGCGGCGGATTTGCCGCCGTCAAAATACCTGCCGCCGGCCAGGGTGCAGACGCCCCTGATCTCGTTCCACCTTGAAGGCTCGCGCCAGACCTCCAGCCACGCGCCGAAAGCGGCCTCTCCCTCCCCGCGTACGACAAGGTCCACTTCCGGATGGCGCTCCAGGAAGGGGGCGTTGTCGCCCAGGAACTCCGGCCCCCCGCCGATCACCACGCAGCGCGGCGCAAGGGCCTTGAAGCGCGGCAGGAAATCTCCAAGGAAGCCGGTATTGAAGATGTAAAAGGATACGGCAAGTATATCGGGCTCCAGGCCCGCGGCGCCCTGCAGCAGGCGGGTGAAGGGATCGGTCCGGACCGCCTCGATTTCATGCCAGGCCCAGCCGGCGCGCGCGGCCGCGGCGCGCAAATACCATCCGGCCAGGTTCGTGTGCGCGTATGAGGCGTTCACCGCCAGGAAAACAATCGTGCCCTTGGTCATTTTTTCTCGGATTCATGCCGTTTTGTCCCATGAAAACTGGAATCATGATTTTTTTTCTGAAACTGGATTCCCGATCGAGTCGGGAATGACACTCTTATCTGCCACTTTGTGCCTATGCGCCTTTGCCACTCTGTGCCTTTATGAGATCCGCCTTCCAGAGCCCAAGGGCGGGGTTGGAAATGAAATAAAACTCTTCTCCCGCGACCCGGTTGAAACCGTCCTTGAGGGCGGCCGGGTTGTACCTGGCCAGGCACTCGTCCAATGCGCAATACTCGAAGCCGACCGCCTCGATTTCCTTCCGGCCCAGCTTGCCCGGGGCGTAGACGATCCGGAACCGCCCTTCGCTGGAGCCGTGGATCAGGTGGGCGGCTGCGCCCAGGTTCTGGCGCAAATCCTCGTTATCGGCCACGGCCTTGAGGGTGAAAGGCGTGACGCGGTAGCCGTATTTGCGGATCAGCCTTTCGTTGACCTCGGCCTCGCCGAACTCCACCAGGCCCGGGGCGATGATTAGCAATTCGCCGCCGTCGGCAATGGCCATGCGCGTGCGGTAGACGGCCTTGTTGCCCAGCCAGGTGCTCTTGAACTCGGCCGGGTCCAGGTAAACGACCGCCTTTTTCAGCGGCGGCACATTGATGA
>Ga0172371_10006305_pt1 | contig 17298 bp, 16 predicted proteins | sample Lak12m_FD_114543 | JGI IMG/M metagenome (GOLD analysis project Ga0172371, IMG submission 114543) | Freshwater microbial communities from Kabuno Bay, South-Kivu, Congo - kab_022012_12m | ecosystem: Environmental > Aquatic > Freshwater > Lake | place: Democratic Republic of the Congo: South-Kivu...
AAACAGCTTTATTTTCTGGATGTTATGTTGCCCAAAACCGAAGATTTTATCAAAATCGGATACCATGAGGCAAAACTTGAATGGTGTAAAAATAACGAGAGCAACCTTTGGGCTTTTCTGATCGAAAACGAATTGTTGTATTCTTCCGACAATAATATTCTTCGCAAGTTTTTTACCGACGGCCCATTCAGCCATTCCTTCTCCAACGATTCGCCGGCACGGTTGGGCGAATGGCTGGGTTGGCAAATTGTTCGCTCCTACATGATGAACAACCCAAAAATCACTCCCGGACAGCTATTTCTGGAACAAGATTCCGAAAAGATTCTCAAACAATCAAAATATAAACCACGCAAGTAAAATATCTCGGTTCAAATTAGCCTTCATTCCGGTAAATTGCATAAATTGCGGCTTTTATGAAAAACAAGGAATTTTAAACTTTTAACAAGCTGTAAACCCATGCTGATAAAAACTTATGGCAGTGCAATTCACGGTGTAAATGCCATCACTATAACGGTTGAAGTAAACATTGATCAGGGAGTGAATTTTCTTCTGGTCGGTTTGCCCGACAGCGCAGTAAAAGAAAGCCAGCAGCGTATCGAATCGGCTTTGAGATACAACGGCTATCGGCTTCCCATCAAAAAAATTGTCATCAACATGGCGCCAGCCGACATTCGCAAAGAAGGTTCGGCCTACGATCTCACCATTGCCATGGGAATTTTGGCTGCCGATGAACAAATAAAGTCAGATAAAGTCGGCGATTACATCATCATGGGCGAATTGTCGCTGGATGGAAGTCTGCAACCCATAAAAGGCGCATTGCCCATCGCCATCGAAGGCCGCTCGAAGGGTTTTAAAGGCTTTATTTTGCCTGTTCAAAATGCCCGTGAAGCAGCCATTGTGAATGACATTCAGGTTTTTGGAGTTGAAAACATCAAGCAGGTAATCGACTTTTTTAATGGTGATGCCAACCTGAAACAAACTGTTGTAAACACGCGTGAGGAATTTTATGCAAGCCTGAGCGAATACGAATTTGATTTTGCAGATGTAAAAGGGCAGGAAAACATAAAACGTGCCCTCGAAATTGCAGCAGCCGGCGGGCATAATGTAATTTTGATTGGTCCTCCCGGGTCTGGTAAAACAATGCTTGCCAAGCGGTTGCCTTCAATACTTCCGCCACTCAATTTGCATGAAGCCCTCGAAACCACCAAAATTCATTCGGTAGCTGGTAAAATGGCTAAGAACATGTCGTTGATTTCGGTCCGGCCATTTCGCAGCCCCCACCATACAATTTCGGATGTAGCTTTGGTGGGTGGAGGGGGAAATCCACAGCCTGGTGAAATTTCGCTGGCTCACAATGGCGTCCTTTTTTTAGATGAATTGCCCGAATTTAAACGAACGGTTCTCGAAGTGCTCCGACAGCCGATCGAAGACAGGGTGATTACCATTTCAAGGGCAAAATTTTCGGTGGAATATCCGGCCAGTTTTATGCTGGTGGCCGCCATGAATCCCTGCCCTTGCGGGTATTACAACCATCCCGATATAAAATGTGTGTGTGGTCCCGGAATCGTTCAGAAATATCTTAACAAGATTTCCGGCCCGCTGCTTGACAGGATCGACATTCACGTTGAAGTGGTTCCGGTTCCTTTCAGGCAATTGGCCGATGCCCGTTCAGGCGAGAAAAGCGAAATAGTCAGAAACCGGGTTGTCGAAGCCCGGCTTGTCCAGGAGGAACGTTACAAGGAACATAAAAACATCCATTGCAACGCCCAGATGTCGAGTAAACTCCTCCGGCAAATCTGTAAAATTGATGAAGTAGGACAGGTTTTATTAAAAAATGCAATGGAAAAGTTAGGCCTTTCGGCCCGGGCATACGACCGTATATTAAAGGTGTCGCGCACCATTGCCGATCTCGAAAACAGCCCCGACATCAAGACAGAACACCTGGCCGAAGCCATCCATTTCCGAAGTCTTGACAGGGAGAACTGGGGTGGGTAGTAATACTAAAAAACAAGACGAGCAAAGGAGGATGCTTCAGGTTTAAATGGTTAAAGAATGAGATGTTTTACTATCACAAGGGTTTGCTGAATTGTAATAAAAATTTAATTTTGAATAAGTTATAAAGCCCAATAGTCATGAAAAAATTTATTTTGTTAGGAGGTTTAATTGTCGTTGTTGCCGCAGGATTCTACATTAACCACAGAATGAAAATTTCTAATTTCAATGAAAAATTACAGACTATAATCGGCAAGGATCAAGAAATTACTGAAACAATTTTGAAAGTAGAATCACAAGGTTCACAAATAACCTTTTCCGAATTGTTTGAATTATGTGATAAGTCCGTGAATATCCGTACAGAAATGTTAATGGAACTGCGAGGTTTGTACCCTAATATGGAATCTGCCTTGAAAGATTCCTTGAGGGAATTTTTAAATGCAGAAAATGAATTGGTGCGCCTTAAATCACAGTCATATAGGAAATATCTAAATTTATCAAGTGATAATGATTCATATGAGGAAGCCCTGGAAAGATGGAATAGGTCATCTTTGTCGTCCAGAGAATATTACTTGCAAACGTGGAAAGAGAAATTGCTTGATGTATTTGTAGGTTCTGATGATCTGAAACGAGTTTTGCTAAAGTTTATGGTTACGTACAATAAACTAATTGAAAAAGAAAAATCATTAGAGAATATGATGAAAAAAGAGAATTTAAAGTTTACCCCAATATTCTCAAAGTATCAAGAGGCAAACCAAGCATACGTAAATATTTCTTTGGAGTATGCTGAATTTGTAAAAAAATAGATGGCAAGATTTCTAATAATCCAAGTTAACATCCCAGGCCTCATTCATCATTTCGTCCCGAGCATCATACATATCAATCATGTCCTGAGTATGTGCGATAGCCCACGATTTTTCAGATTGTAATGATTTTGGAGCATCCATTGCCATATCTTCAATATTACTATGCTCTTCCGCATTTAGATAAAAAGCAAAAAAAGCATCGTCTCTAAAAAGTCTTTGTTCCTCAAGGTAAGGATCATTTGAATCTTCTATTCCATCATCTTCATAATAAATGCTCATAATAATAAGATTTTAAATTTGTTATTGTGTTTACTTGTCTAATACAAAATTATGATAATTTACAATAAGAACCTTAAATCAATAAACTTTTTAGGGATTAAAATTAATTTTACTAAAATCGTCTATATTTTAATTTTGATTGGACCACCAGGTTCTGGAAATCCATGCTTGCCAAACGATTGCCGTCCATTCTTCCACCACTGAATTTGTACGAAGCGCTCGAAACCACTAAAATTCATTCTGTAGCCGGAAAAATGTCGAAGAACACTTCTCTGATTTCCGTTCGTCTATTTCCGGAGCCTAGACAGGGAGAATTGGGGTGGGTGAATTAAACTAAAACCAAAATAACTCATTTTCATGCCTACCTTTTGCAGACAGGCTTTGGTGGCAAAAATTGAATTTTTAAATAAAATTATCTTACTAATAACAAATAATACAACGAATTATGAAAAAAAAGTACGGCTTTTTGTTTTTTGTGTGGATGTTTATTTTTTCAGTAGTTCACACCTCGTGTAAACGTGACGATTCATCCAATAATCCCGACTATGGCGAGAAAACACTGGAGTTGATCAGTATTGTTGACAACAATCCAACCATCGAATCCTTGTTAATTAAATCAATTGAACAGGCACGGGTGGTCAATCCGGATAAAAATACGAATCCTGCCCAAACACTGGAAGAGTATTACGAATTTGTAACCTGGGCCGAAACCTGCATGCCCTGGAGCATCCTGCCAAAAACACCGTACTCATCATTGTATGATAAAATAGACCAGAGTCTGGACTATTTTTATTTCATCAACGACCAACCACTTGCTGAGTTGGAAGGTGAAGATTTGTATCATAACTCGCTTCAGTATGTGAAACCCTACACCGATTGGTTGGTAAGTTTTAACAAAGCCTGGGGGTTGTATCTCGACACACCGGAATCGTGGAAAGATGAATATTATCAAATGGCATTGGAAGACGAAAGATTTGGTTTGACAATGGATTGGTACGAGGACCATTCAAACTGGACTACCTTTAATCAGTTTTTTGCACGTTATCTTAAATCCCCGGATAAACGACCGGTTGCTTCACCTGAAGACAATTCAATTATTGTATCACCGGTGGATGCTGTTCCACAGGGGGTGTGGCAGATTGATGCCAATTCAATAATTGTAGTTGAGGGTGGAGTTCCAATAAAATCAGGGAACTTGCGGTCAATAATAAAACTCATCGGAGAAGACAGCAATTACGAAAATGAATTTGCAGAAGGAATATTGACGCACACTTTTTTAGATGTTAACGATTATCATCGTTACCATTTTCCGGTAGCTGGAGTAATTAAAGAGATGAGAATAATTCAGGATGAAGAGGCGGTTGGAGGAATTATTACCTGGGACGCCACCATCCCACGATACATGTTGAATGATTCAATTCCCGGCTGGCAGGCCATCGAAACAAGAGGATGTATTATAATCGAAACAGAAGGTTTTGGATTGGCTGCCTTGCTTCCAATCGGGATGTCGCAGGTATGTTCAATAAATTTTGAGGCGAATATTCAGGTGGGTACCAATGTAAACAAGGGGGATATGATGGGATATTTTCTGTTTGGGGGCTCCGATTTTATTATGATCTTTCAAAAGGAAGCAGGATTTGAAATGGAAGTACCGAAGGATACAAAGGACAGCCGTTCGTATCTACATTTACTAATGGGCGAAAAATACGGGGTACTTACAGGATCGAAACAATAAAAATCTTTGTTTTTATGTACTAAAACTGTAATATGTCATCTCAAAATCTGCGAGGTCGGTTTACACCTTTAAACAGTCATCACAGATTTTGCGAACATGGTTTAAAACCGGATTTTGGTTACAGATATGAATTAAAATGATGTTACTGATTATAGATAACTAAGATAAAAATCCCTGTAAATCCGTGTCACTTGTACTGAGCCTGTCGAAGTATCAGTGTGCAATTCCCGGACTTTGGTTGTATTATTCAGGTCGGAAACATTTCCGGTTTCAAGTGAATCCATAATTTTTATTACATTTATCCCGTTTTTTATCTGAAAATCACAATTTTTGGTTTATGCTTAAAAAGAACTTTTTGCTTACGATAATGCTTTTTTCGGGAATATTTTTTTCCGAAGCAAAGGCTGATTATCGTACGGAGGGTTTGAAAGTAAAAATCGAACATTCTGGGGCCATTGACCCGGAATTTATAACCTTTTGCTTGAATGGTGATTTTGTAAAAGATGGTAGAAACAAGAGTATTCTTTTTACGCTAAAGCATAATATCAGTAACACCAAGTCAAAGCAACCTCAGAATCAACCCAAATTAAAGGAAAAACACCGGGGAATCATCGACAGGTACACTCAGTTATCGCATTCGGCAATCATTGATTCTTCTGTTTTATTTTTAGGCACTTTTCTGCATACAAAGTTTTTAGTCAGCCATTTATCACTAATTAAATACTCATCATGGGCAGGCAACAGTTCAAAAATCCGCCCCCCTCCGATTCTTAAGAAAATTTTTCCTACCAGTTTCTTCTTGTGCCTTTCTTTTAAATGAGATGTGTCGTTGATTCTCTCACATCTTTCAGGAAGGCAAAAGGTCGCTTTGATTCATTCATTTTGTTAGCAGAATGTGCGCATTCAAATTATTTTACTAAAGGCACAGGCACTTGAAATGGTCAATGCCGGAATTTGTGTATTGAGATTACAAAGCGAAAGCAAAAAATTTTTACCAAAACTTTAAAAATTATAACAATGAAAAAGATAAAAATTTCAGGTGGATGGTTAGTGCTTGCTTTTTTTGCAGGAGTCATAGCACTGATGATCCTTGTCAAGATCATATTTTAATAATCGTGTTAATCTGGTTTTTAGACCTGATTTGCAACATTTAAAAAAGAACTGAGCAGATAAGTTTAACTCATCTGCTCATTTTATTTTTTAAAGAAAGTATTCTTAATTTAACTTCTGGATCAAAAACTCAGTTCTGCGATTCAGCATTCTTCCTTCGGGATTGTCGCTGCCATTGGGGTTTACATTGGGAGCGACCGGAAAATCTTCACCTTTACCTACGGCAATAAGCCGCGATTGGATAATACCACTGGCGGTAAGGTATCGAAGCACGCTTCCAGCTCTTTTTTCCGATAATTTCTGATTGTAGATTTTAGATCCAATGTGGTCGCAGTGCCCCTGAACTTCCATCTCCATGGCCGGATATCGTTTCATCAGATCAATAATGCGAAGCAGTTCAGGAACAGCCTCTGGACGCAGGTTGTCTTTTCCAAATTCGAATAAAATATTTTTGAAAATGCCTCTTTCGCCAATTTTCAGTTTTTGCAGTGCGACATCTTTACGAATCAACTTTAATTGTGGACTGGCGCTAATCAGTGAAATGTTTTCGAAATTAGGCAGGTAACCTTCAGCATCAAAAACCACCGTGCTGTTTGAGCCTTCTGTAAGGAAAATCAGATATTTCCCGGTTTCAGGATTGGTGGTATATTTTGCATCCAGGCTGGTGTCGGCATCGTCAGTAATCTGAATGATTGCTTTCAAGGGTTCATTAGTGTCAGTATCAAACACAATCCCCTTCATGGGAATGGTTGTGTCCTGACGGCCAGAGGGTTCCTCTACATCCGACAGAACAAATTCTTTTTTTGTCTCTGGAAATTTTACGGTGTAAATGTCGTATCCACCATAGCCACCCGGACGGTTGGAAACCAGGAGACCAGTAAGACCGTCCGAACTCAGTGAAATACTGGTTTCGTCGAAAGCAGAGTTTACCGGCATTCCGGCATTTTGTGGTATTCGCCACTGTTCACCCGATTTTTCAGAAACAAAAACATCGTAGCCACCCATGCTTTGATGACCTTGTGAACTAAACCAGATTCTGTCGCTGTTCGGGCTTACCCACACAAACAATTCATCACCGGTTGTATTGATCACAGGTCCCAGATTTATGGCTTTTTCCCATGCATTTCCTTCACCACACTGGCTCATCCAGATGTCCTTCCCGCCAACTCCACCAGGCCGATCGCTGATAAAATAAATTTCAGTACCATCATGGTTGGTGGCCGCCATCGATTCGTTGTATTTCGAATTGATGTTTTTACCCAGTCTTTTTGGACATTTTCCTTTAATTTCTTTGAGACTGGTCATGTACAAATCGCCACCGCCATTGTCCCTGTGGAGGTACAATTCTTTGGTGGTTGGGTTGTGTCCTGCAAGTTTTCTCCACTTTTTTTTGTTTATTGGTTTTTTCAACTCAACACCTTGCTTTTGATAAACCCCGTTGAACATGATGGCCAGGTTTATTTTATTGTCGAAAACAAAAGTTTTTCCTTTTTGAGGTTGCTTGCCGTTGTAAAACAAGGATGTTCCGCCAGCATTTGACAAGGCCATCTCCTCATCCTGCGGCGTGTTGATAAACTTGCCTGCATTTTCAACTTTTATCGACTTTAAAAACAAAACGTTTGAACTGTCATTTTGTGAAATTGTACTTGGTGCCTGTGTGTGACCCTGCAACGTCACAAGCAGAAAAACGACAGTGATAATAGCCAAAAAGGCTCTGAATATTCCGGATATTGATGTTCTCTTTTCCATTTTCAATCAAACATTGAGGAATGATATTTGCCGGGTAAAGATATAAAGATTCTTTTTTCCAACGTGTTTCATAAAAAGATTAATCCTGTACAAAACAATAAACATTTTTTTCTGTTAAGGAAAAGGTGACAAAACTGGTCTGCATTAATCCTGGTTAAAATGTAACAATAAATTGATTTTGAACATGTTTTTATTTTCAATAAAAAATACCGGAGTAAGGGAAAAACATTTGTTTACTTTTGATTGGGAAAAATAAAACGTATGGAAAAACAGGAAATTATCCGTCTGACCGACATAAAAAAGCACTACAAGGTTGGCACACAAATAGTTAAAGCATTGCGCTCGATAACGCTGACCATTTACAAAAACGAATATGTTGCCTTGATGGGGGCATCAGGATCGGGAAAATCAACCCTTATGAACATTTTAGGTTGCCTCGACACACCTACCAGTGGGCAATATTTCCTTAACGGAAAAGACGTCAGTAAGTTAGATGATAACAGGTTGGCCGAGATCAGAAACAAGGAAATTGGGTTTGTTTTTCAAACATTTAATTTGCTTCCGCGTTCCACTGCCCTCGAAAATGTAATGCTTCCGTTGGTCTATGCTGGCTTTGGAAAAGCAAAACGTATCGAAAAAGCAACACAAACACTTGAAAGTGTTCATCTTTCTGACAGGATTAAGCACAAACCAAACGAATTGTCCGGTGGTCAGCGACAAAGGGTTGCTGTTGCAAGGGCGTTGGTCAACGATCCTTCAATCATTCTTGCCGATGAACCTACCGGCAATCTGGATTCAAAAACTTCAATCGAGATGATGGGATTGTTTGAAGAAATTCACAACAGCGGCAACACACTGATCGTTGTTACGCACGAAGAAGATATTGCCAGACACGCACATCGCATCATCAGGCTGATTGATGGAATGGTTGAATCGGATGAAAGAAACACGAATATCCGGACCATGGCCGATTACAAACTTGTACCTGAAGAAAGAAATTAGTAACATGAGCGATGAATTCAAGATCTACACCAAAACCGGGGATTCAGGACAAACATCCCTGATTGGCGGAACCCGTGTTCCAAAATATCATGAAAGGATTGAAGCCTATGGAACCTTAGACGAGCTGAATTCGTTCGTCGGTTTAATCCGCGATCAGGATATTGATGTACGTCTCAAACAAGTACTCATTGAAATACAGGACAGGCTTTTTACATGCGAAACCATGCTTGCTGTTGATCCTGAAAAAGCACCTTTACGAAAACTACCGGAAGTATCGGAACCAGATATTATCCTGTTGGAAAATGAAATCGACAGAATGAATGAAGAATTGCCACCGCTCGCCAACTTCATTTTACCGGGAGGACACATGGCGGTTTCATTTTGTCATGTAGCACGTACGGTATGCCGCAGAGCCGAAAGGACTACCTTACAACTTTCGTTACAGTCACCAGTAAATCCTTTGATAATTAAATATCTGAACCGTTTATCAGATTATTTATTTGTTCTTTCGCGAAAACTCGGGAAAGATTTAAATGCTGTTGAAACACGTTGGAATGCAAGGATTTAGACCTTAGACATGAAATAAATTATTTTTCCGGGCTTTTTATCAAAAAAATTATTTTTGCAAAAATTTTAAACCTGTTAATAATACTATGTACTGGACACTTGAATTAGCTTCAAAATTGGAAGATGCTCCCTGGCCTGCCACAAAAGATGAATTGATTGATTTTGCAGTTCGGTCGGGCGCACCACAAGAGGTAATCGAAAACCTTAATGAGATTGAAGACGAAGGTGAGGTTTACGAACGTATTGAAGACATCTGGCCAGACTATCCCACGAAAGACGATTTTTTCTTTCATGAGGATGAGTATTAGGGGTTGTAAAAAAACGAGAAGTTAACCTTCCCATACTGGCGTTTCTGTTCAAAACAGGAATGTTTTGAGAAATCAGCCGCCTTTGAATGTTCGATGATAAGTCGGGCATTATTTTTTAGCCAGCCATTACCAAAGATCAAATCTGGCAATTCCGTTATTTCGCTTACAACGTAGGGGGCATCCGAAAAAACCAGATCGTAACTGTCGAAGGGCTTTTTCAGCAGTTTAAACACATCGGCTTTTATAGCTTTAACTGCTGAAAGGTTGAATCCACCGGCTGTTTTATTTATGAAATCCACACATTTGTAATTGTTATCGACGGCGGTAACCAACCGGGCACCACGTGAGGCAAATTCAAATGAAATGCTCCCGGTTCCTGCAAATAAATCCAGTACGGTTAAATCTTCAAAATCGATTAGATTGTTCAGGATATTAAAAAGGCTTTCTTTGGCCATGTCGGTAGTTGGCCTCACAGGCAAATTGTTTGGCGCATTAATTCGCCGCCCTTTCTGACTTCCGCTTATAATTCGCATCGATGAAGATTTAATAGGTTAAAATAATAGTGCTGAGGTATTTCGTCGAAAACATAACTGAAAGCATACTCATGTCCACGCTCAACAAATCCTACATTTCTAACATACTTGAAAGTCAAATCGAAAAGCGGTGACACCTTTGGGATTTCACCCATAAGTTTCAGCTCTGTATTTTCAGGATTCAGGGTAAGTTGTTCAAAGACAAAAATCAGGAAATACACAAAATCCTCCTTTTCCCTGTATCTGAATGAGTTGAAAAACTGCAGTTTACCCTTGTTTAGAACAATGATGTCAAGCCATGATTTCCTCACATTGGCGAACATTATCGGGCTCGAATCGAGATTTTTATACCGGATTAACAACGATTCGATTAAAGAACTTGCAAAATGGTGAATGCTGGCGCCAGGAAAGTGTTCGTGCAATGTTTTAACGAGGATTTCGGGAATGGAAAAAACATTCTCAGCATCAAGTTGTCTGAGCCGTTCATTACCAATTACCTCGCCAAGATCGGGATGATGATTCAGTTTCAGATAATCTGCAACATGGTTGTGATCGAAGAGTGCGACAGGAACCAATGTTGATTTGGCAGATTCAAAAATTATTTCTGTTTTTTCATATTCAGTTTTTAACCAATCCCTTTTTTCGATGAGGTCTTTAATGATAGAATTAAGGACAATAACCGTTGAAACATTGTGAAATTCGTGTACTTCTATGCCTGAATATTTATTGCGGTTTACATCACATACGCAAAAAGAAAATCCATCCAGCGAAAACTGAATGGATAATCTGCAATATTTTGAAGCTTCTGTGCTTAGAGCTTTATCAAATAAAGATGTAATCAGGTTTACCCGGTGAGGCATCGGTTTTTTGCATTACTCCCAATTGCCATCAGTGGTGGGTTCTGTCATCGAACCTACAATGAGATCTTTAACTTTCTCATTTTTAACAAGAGTCAGGTCAAGACCTTTCAGGTAATATTCTTTTTTGGCTAAAGCCATAAATACCGGAACAGTTACACCTCCTCTGTTTATTTTACCAGCGCTTAACTCAAATTTCTCGTTGTCAGAGAAAGGGATGTATTGTATCAGTTCAGGTTTAAAACCTTGTCGTTTGCCAAACAGTGAGTCGGCAACGTTTACAAAGCCGATGGTGTCGCTGATAGTCTTGGTCAGAGTAGTATCAGAAGGGTCAAATGTTATGTTAACGACAGGAATTTTACCGTTTTTCATAAAATTAATCAGGACATTGAAATTATCGGCAAAACTATCATTCAACATTTTGTAAACCTGCTGTATCGCCCTGATATCCTTCAGATTCTGAACAACTACTTCTGCTCTGCGGTCCTTTTCTTTATTAAAACGAACCGGAGTTTGAATGGTTTCATAAACAAGATAAGCTAACACTACAATTACAACCACTAATCCAATTTGAATAACTTTAAATTTCATATTACCCTTTTTTTAGTTGCAAAATTATTAACTTTTTAATATTAAAAGCTTTTCCAATTTTTTTTGGTATGTTAAATAATCCTGAAAGAGCTACTTATCCAATTTCCTGGCGATTTTCTTCTGTTCGAAACCTTCCACGATGTCACCAACTTTAATGTCATTGAAATTTTCGATGTTCAATCCGCATTCATAACCGGCAGACACTTCTTTAACATCGTCTTTAAACCGTTTAAGTGAACCAAGCTTTCCGGTATAAATAACAATACCATCACGAATGATCCTTACAGTTGTGTTGCGCGTGATGGTTCCGTCTAACACCATACAACCGGCAATTGTACCCACTTTTGTAATTTTGAAGGTTTCGCGAACCTCAATGTTACAATTTATCTTTTCTTCAATTTCGGGCGCTAACATACCCTCAATAGCCGACTTGATTTCTTCGATTGCAGCGTAAATAATAGAATACAACCGTATGTCGATTTGTTCTTTTTCGGCTAACTTGCGTGCGCCGGCAGAAGGACGCACCTGGAAGCCTACGATAATTGCGTTTGATGCTGATGCAAGCATAACATCGGTTTCGGTAACTTGTCCTACCGATTTATGTATAACATTAACCTGTACTTCTTCATTCCCTAATTTGAGCAATGAATCGGACAATGCCTCAACAGAACCATCCACATCACCTTTTACAATAATATTCAGTTCTTTGAAATCGCCAATTGCAATTCTACGGCCGATTTCATCGAGTGTGATATGTTTTTGTGTACGTAAACCCTGTTCGCGCTGCAATTGCATCCTTTTAGTAGCAATATTCTTGGCTTCTCTTTCGTCAATGAGTACCTTGAAAAGGTCACCTGCCTGTGGTGCTCCGTTCAATCCTAACATAAGCACCGGGGTTGAAGGTCCGGCTTCTTTAATCGCTTGGTTTCGCTCATTATACATGGCTTTTACTTTTCCAAAGTATGAGCCGGCGAGTACGATATCTCCAACCTTCAAAGTTCCGTTTTGAACGAGCAATTTTGAAACATATCCACGGCCTTTATCTAGTGAAGATTCAATAGTTGTTCCATTGGAACGTCTTTTTGGATTTGCTTTCAGGTCAAGCATTTCTGCCTCCAATAAAACTTTATCAAGCAAAATTTCGACATTCAGACCTGCCTTTGCTGAAATTTCCTGGTTTTGATATTTACCACCCCAGTCTTCAACAAGAATATTCATTTGTGAGAGCTGTTCCTTAATTTTTTCAGGATTTGCAGTTGGCTTATCAATTTTATTAATTGCAAAAACAATTGGGACGTTTGCAGCCAAAGCGTGATTGATGGCCTCTTTTGTTTGCGGCATGACACTGTCGTCAGCAGCAACGACAATAATTGCAACATCGGTAACTTTTGCCCCACGTGCTCGCATTGCAGTGAAAGCCTCGTGACCTGGAGTATCGAGAAAGGTAATTTTCTTTCCGTTTTCCAACTCTACTTCGTAAGCACCAATATGCTGAGTGATTCCTCCAGCTTCTCCGGCAATTACATTTGTATGTCTGATGTAATCGAGAAGTTTGGTTTTTCCGTGGTCAACATGCCCCATCACTGTAACAATGGGTGGCCTTGGAAGTAGGTGATCTGTATCATCTTCTTCTTCAGTGTCGTGGTCAATGGTACTTTCAACGCTGGCAAATTCGACTTTAAAACCAAATTCCTCTGCAACAAGCGAAATAGTCTCTGCGTCAAGCCGCTGATTGATCGAAACAAATAAACCAAGTTGCATACACATCGAAATTACCTCAGTGACAGGAACATTCATCATGGTTGCAAGTTCATTGGCAGTAACAAACTCGGCCACTTTAATCTGATGTTTGCCTTCTTCTTGTTCCAGGAGTTCCTGTTCTTTCTTTTTATGGATAAAGTCACGTTTTTGCCGGCGATGTTTTGAAGTTTTTGATTTTCCGACACCACTTAACCTGGCGAGGGTTTCCTTAATTTGTTTTTGGATATCTTCCTCGTTCAGTTCAGGTTTTTCTTCGCGCTTTATCTTCTTAACTCTTGGCGGCTTTGCAATGAGCCTTGTTCCATCAGTCTGTTGTTGCGTTCCGGGCTGTTGATTCTGGAGAAGTTTTTTAATTCTTTTTCTCTTTTTCTTTTTGGGTTTAACCTTTTCATCAGATGAGGAGGCAACTGGTTTTTTCTTTTCCGATTTTCTGTCAGCCGGCAAACTTATTTTACCAACAATATTTGGCCCTTGTAATCTTTCAATCCTGGTTTGGAGGAAATTATCCTGTTTTTGTAATTCTGAGGGGGATGTTTCTTCTTTGGAAGCAGTTTTGAATGATTCACTTTCTTTTCGATGATCTTTTTTGGCAGGTAATTTCACCTCAATACGAGATGATTTCCTTTCAACTTCAGGTTTAACATGGCCATCGCTGGGTTCTTTGGCTTTTGGAGCTCCTTTACGACGTTCTTCTCTTTCCAACCTTTTCTCTTCAGCTGTTTTTCTGGGTGGTTTTGTTCTTTCATTAATCGACGAAAGATCAATAGTTCCCAATACCTTTGGTTGTTTTAATTTTGGTAGGTCATCTTCGAAGAAATTCTCATCAGAGGGCGTTTCTTTCATTATTTCTACTTCAGGTAACAATTTTCCTTCGGCGATGAGCTCCTTAATCTGTTCTTTCAGGTGTTCGTCCGTAACTTTAGTTGGCGGGTTATCAAGGGGAGCCTGATCTGGTATCTCATGCTGGACAGGAACCTCTGCAATTGATTCCTGTGGTGTATCCTGCGTGCCTATTGGTTCTATATGAGTTTCGTCAAACTCTGCTACTTGATGAACCGGCGGTGCGAACAATTCTACTTTTTCAGCAACAGGTTCCTCTTTCCTGGTTTCGGTTATTAAAACCTCCTTTGGAGCTGGTTTTTCGATAACCATCTCCTGCTCTTTTTTGTTTTTTTCAATAATATCAAGCCTGGGTTCAACCGATTTTTTAAATTTCTCATCTACTTCAACTGCCACACCCCGTATAATGATGTGATCATCTTCTTCATAATCATCTATTTCAGGAATTTCACGGCGACGGTCTTCAATAGATATGGTTTCGCGTTTTACAGTTCCAAGGCCTTTTTTTCTGGCTTCCTCCTTTACGTTTTTCTCATTCATAAATTCTTTAGTGAGAAGAACGTACATTTCGGGCGTAATTTTGGCATTAGGATTTGAATCAATGTCAAAGCCTTTACGGTGTAGAAAATCAACGATTTTCTCCTTTCCAACATTGAATTCTCCCGCTGCTTTTTGAAGCCTTGTTGTTTTTGCTAATCCCATAAAACCAGTTGTCCTGCCGAAATTCACTATTGCGGTAAAAATACTATTTTTATTCAAATTCAGACTTTAAAATCTTGATAACTTCCTTTATTGTTTCTTCTTCCAGGTCGGTACGTTTTACAAGTTCGTCCAATTCAAGATTGAGGACGCTTCTTGCTGTATCACAACCAATGGCCTTTAATTCATCGATGATCCACTGATCGATTTCATCTGAAAATTCAATCAAGTCAACATCATCATCACCTTCTCCTTCAGTATCCCTGTAAACATCTATTTCATAACCAGTAAGTTTACCAGCTAGTTTGATATTGTATCCACCTTTACCAATAGCCAGCGAAACCTGATCGGGTTTCATGTAAACTTCTGCTTTTTTATTTGGTTCATCAATGTTGATGGAAGTGATTTTTGCAGGGCTTAAAGCGCGCTGAATGTAAAGCGAAAGGTTTGTGGTGTAGTTTATTACGTCAATATTTTCGTTTTTTAGCTCTCTTACAATACCATGAATCCTTGATCCTTTCATTCCAACACAGGCACCAACAGGATCAATTCTATCGTCATAAGATTCTACGGCAATTTTGGCACGTTCACCGGGTACCCGGACGATATTTTTAATGGTTATCAGTCCATCAAAAACCTCTGGAACCTCTTGTTCAAAAAGCCTTTCCAAAAAGACAGGTGAAGTTCTGGAAAGAATAATTTGAGGTGTATTGTTACGCATATCAACTTTTGAAACAACAGCCCTGATAGTATCACCTTTTCTGTAATAATCAGAAGGGATTTGTTCCGATTTAGGCAGAATTAATTCAATGTATTCATCATCGATTACCAGAATTTCTTTTTTCCATACTTGGTAAACCTCACCCGTGATTATTTCACCAATGCGGTCCTTGTACTTTTGATAAACATTGTCTTTTTCATATTCTTGTACTTTAGCAATCAGATTCTGACGAATTGTTAGAATTTCACGCCGGCCAAAATCCGACATTTTAATTTCTTCTGAAACCTCTTCACCAACTTCAAAATCTGGCTCTATTTTGATGGCTTCAGAGTATGCGATTTGCGTATTCTCGTCTCCAACTTCGCCATCTTCCACAATTTCACGCAATCTGTAAATTTCAAGGTCTCCCTTATCAATATTTACAATGATATCGAAATTTTCGGCTGAGCCGTATTTTTTTTCAAGCATATGACGAAACACATCTTCAAGGATTCTCATCATTGTCTCACGATCAATGTTCTTAAAATCCTTAAACTCGGAAAAAGTTTCGACCAAATTAATGTTATCCATCGTCTTGCCCCTGTATTTATTTTTTTTAAAAGGTTATTTAAACTTAAGAACTACCCTGGCTTCTTTGATTTCATCAAAAGGGATCATTTGAAGCACAACAGCTTCTGTATTTTTTTTAGGAGTGGTTTCAATAACCAAAGTGTCGTTTTCAACCGATTTCAGAATTCCAGTGATTTTCTTATCTTCATTTATGGTTATGTTTAATTGCCTGCCTACATTTTTGTGATATTGCCTTTTGAATATCAGAGGTTTATCGGCACCAAAAGAACAAACCCTCAATTCAAAATCTTCGACATCACGATCAAGTTTTGATTCAATTGTTTTGCTAAGATGAATACAATCATCAATTAACACGAAGCTATCGCTGTCGATAGAAATTGTAATGATATTTCCTTGCTTAATCTGAATCTCGCAAAGGAACTTATCAGACCCCTCTAAAAACGCTACCGCTAATTTTGCAATCTTTTCTTTGTCAATCATTTTTGACTAATGCTAATAAAATAGGGGACTTTTTGTCCCCTTCTCATCTTTACTCTAGCTTTACGAAAAAGCTCCCGTTTCCCAAAAATCCTTTATCGAATTGACGGCAAAAGTAGTATTTTTAGAAATATCAGTTAATTTAATATGATTTTTTTTTTGATTTGAGCAATAAATCAAAGGAAATCAGTATTTTTTTGTACGCAAACAAATTCAGTTACTAATCTTTCAGATAATATGTTTACATAACAAAAATAATTATTAAGGGTTTTTAACACAGATGTTTCATTACTTTATTGTTCATCATTTAAAAAAATCAAAATGGAAATAGTATTTCAATTTCTTTCTGAACTGAAACAAAACAATAACCGTGAGTGGTTTCGGGAAAACAAAGATAGATATCAACGTGTTAAATCAACACATGAAAACATTGTTTCAGAGATGATATCACTCATGTCAACTTTTGACAGAGAAATCAACCTTTTAAAACCATCCGACTGCATTTTCAGAATTTACAGGGATGTTCGGTTTTCTAAAAATAAAGAACCTTTCAAAACTGCTATTGGGGCGTTTTTTGCAAGGGGGGGTAAACAAAGTAAATTTGCCGGATATTATCTCCATATAGAACCTGAAAATTCTTTCATTGGTGGTGGATTGTGGCAACCTCAGGCTGAAGTACTAAAATTGGTGAGAAAAGAAAT
>Ga0172371_10006306_pt1 | contig 17298 bp, 12 predicted proteins | sample Lak12m_FD_114543 | JGI IMG/M metagenome (GOLD analysis project Ga0172371, IMG submission 114543) | Freshwater microbial communities from Kabuno Bay, South-Kivu, Congo - kab_022012_12m | ecosystem: Environmental > Aquatic > Freshwater > Lake | place: Democratic Republic of the Congo: South-Kivu...
TGGGATCAGTTATTTATTGTTTGGTCACTTTAAATATACTGATTTTCAGAGATATCTGAAAACTCCCATTGCTTTTTTTTATGCCATTTTCTTAACTTTTTATTACTTGCGAAACTTCAATAAATATATTTAAAAAGAAGGATGGAAAAGAAGAGGCTTCAGAAGAAGGGGGCGGAAACGAGACTGAAAATACTGATGCCCCGGATGAAATTAATCACAACAAATCAGTCGGTCAGGAGCATAATGAGTCTTCATCCGGTAATACTGCCGGATCAATATCCCCTCAAAAGCTTGAGAGCTTCACTCAATATGATTTTGTTCCGGGAGACAAGATCCTCTTTTTCGAGGATTTTTCACAGGATGAGGTTGGCGATTTTCCCGCACTCTGGACTTCAAATGGCAGCGGAGAGGTAAAAACAGTCAACATAGCTCCGGGGAAGTGGCTTCATATGAATGGGGAGGATGCTGTTTACTGCTTTTCAAAGAAAGTCTCTTTCCCTGATAACTTCATCATTGAGTTTGATATAATCCCCGACAACGAATATCAGTATGGAACTGTTCTTACCCTGTATGAAGAGGATCCTGAGGATCCAAAGGAGATTAATGATGACCTCTACCCGGGTAAGAGCGGCCTGCATATAACATTGAAATATGATGGATGGGAAACCAGGGGATACACAAATAATCCTGAAGGAGAATGGATCAACGGGCAGGGAGATAAAAATCCGGTGGTCCGCGAACAGGTCAATCATGTAATTATCTGGATACAAAAGAGGAGAGCAAGGATATATCATCAGGGTTCAAAGACGCTGGATGTCCCCACAAATATCTATTCCCATACAAAGTTCAACAGATTATTGTTTTCAGGCTATGACCGGAACAGCTTTCCTATGGTATCGAATCTCAAAATAACCACTGCATCCCCCGATACACGGAGCAAGCTTATTACTGAAGGCAAACTCGTTACATACGGAATAACATTCGATGTTAATAAAACCAGCATCAAACCTGAATCGTACGGGACACTAAAGAGCATTGCCGATGTTTTGAAGGAGAATCCGGGTGTAAGCGTTAAAATTATCGGGCATTCCGACAGCGATGGTGATGATGCCATGAATCTTGATCTTTCAAAACGAAGGGCAGAATCAGTTAAAAATGAGCTCTCCGGCAGGTTCAGGGTAGAAGCATCACGTATGGATACTGAGGGTGCAGGTGAAAGCAAACCGGTTGCTCCAAATGATACCCCTGCGAACAAGGCAATGAACAGGAGGGTGGAATTCATTAAGAAATGATTTAAATAATCCTGTGCCCTCTGAGGCAATTTTTTCTATTGCTGTAAAAAAGGAAATCCTTAAACCGCAAATTTGTGAAGGTAAGCGCAAAGATCGCAAAACATTGATTATATGTGTCTTAGTTTTGCCTACTTTGCACATCCTTTGTATACTTTGCTGTTAAAATGGATTTTCCTTCTTTTTTTGTAAGTTTGATAAGTTCTTTCAAACCTTAATACCAGCGAACCATGAAAACCAGCCGCCGCCGCTTCATCAGGAACTCCCTTGTTTCAGCAAGCGGACTGACAGCCATGTCGATGTTCCCTCCTGATATGTTCCCGGGAACCACTAACAGAACCTCAAGCCCTGTTGAAATCATTCTCAAACCTGTAGTACGTCCGGTACCTTCCAACTCGATTAATTTCTCCGTAATCGGTCTCAACCACGGCCATATTTATGGCATGACAGACGCCCTCATCGGAGGCGGAGGCAAACTCATATCAGTATATGCCCCTGAACCAGATCTACTGGCTGAATTTAAAAAGCGCTATCCCGATGTAAAAGTTGCCGGCAGCGAAATAGAGATCCTTGAGGATAATTCCATTCAGCTTGTTGCAAGTGCCTCTATTCCAATAGATCGTGCACCACTCGGCATCCGTGTTATGAAGGCAGGCAAGGATTTCATGGCCGATAAACCTGGCATTGTCACACTTGGACAATTCAAGGAAGTAAAGAAAGTTCAGGAACAGACGAAAAGGATATATTCTATAATGTACAGTGAACGTCTGGGAAACCCGGCTTCGGTGAAGGCTGATGAACTGATCAGGGCAGGCGCCATAGGTAAAGTTATCCAGACGGTAGGACTGGGTCCTCACCGGATGAACCCTTCAACACGTCCTTCCTGGTTCTTCGATCCCGGCAAAGCAGGCGGAATTCTATGCGACATCGGATCGCATCAGTGTGACCAGTTTCTCTTTTATACAGGTTCTTCAAAGGCTGAGGTGGCACTTTCCCAGATCGGCAATTTCAATACCACCGGATATCCGGCCTACCAGGATTTCGGAGATATGATCGTACGCAGTCCTCATGCCTCGGGTTATATCCGTATCGACTGGTTCACACCCGACGGTCTTGCGACATGGGGCGACGGAAGGACTTTTATTCTCGGAACAGATGGATACATCGAAATGCGCAAATACATCGACATTGCCGGCAAAAAAGGCGGCAACCACCTGTTCCTGGTAAATAAGAAGGAAACTATTTACTATGATTGCTCAAATGTACATATGCCCTATGGAGAACAGCTTGTAAATGACGTAGTCAATCGTACCGAAACAGCCATGTTGCAGGAGCATTGCTTCCTTGCCACATGGCTGGCACTGACCGCCCAGAAGAAAGCAGTCAGAATAGCCGGATGATAAATCTCTGAAGATAAGAACCGGATAATCATGATAATCAGTTAAAAGAAATTCAACAATGAGAACAAAAAGGTTTTTCACCGGATTACTATTGATTTTTTGCACCTTGATGACAACACCTTTACCAGCGCAAAGAAGGGCTGAAGCAGAACGGAATCTGCCTCAGTTTCCGGAATCAACCCCGCAGTTGTACAATAAATTTCTTTCAGGCGTGCCAGATATCCTGGTGGAAACCACTGTCGGGAACCTCCCGAGATTACCGCGATTTGTAAAGGGCGTTTATGCCAATGATTTTAAGGGTCCTGATGTAAGGGTTATCTGGTCGGCCCCTGAGGATAACCGACAGGTCCTTTCCCCCGGCACCTATACTCTGACAGGAAAGGTACCCGGAACAATAATACAGCCAAAAGCTATTGTCACTGTCAAAGAAGCTGAAAATACTCCTACACCTAATCGTAGACTGGAAGTTTTCAGTCTTGATCAGGTTTCATTAAATCCTGATATTCACGGTCAAAAGACAAAATTCATAGAGAATCGTGATAAATTTCTTAAAGGTCTTGCCGCCACAAATCCAGATAATTTCCTTTATATGTTTCGCAATGCCTTCGGGCAGAAACAGCCTGAGGGAGCAGAACCTCTTGGCGGATGGGACAGTCAGCAGACCAAACTACGCGGACATGCAACAGGTCATTATCTAAGCGCCATTGCCCAGGCATATGCAGGAACAGGTTATGATCCATCGCAAAGGGCAGGTTTTGCAGCCAAAATGGAATATATGGTAAATACCCTGTATGAACTGTCGCAGTTATCAGGAAAGCCCGGGGCTCCGGGAGGGGAATTTGTATCTGATCCGACAGCCGTGCCGCCTGGTCCGGGTAAAACTGATTATAATTCAGATCTGAGTGAGGAAGGAATCCGGACTGATTACTGGAACTGGGGCAAAGGGTTTATAAGCGCCTATCCGCCCGACCAGTTTATTATGCTTGAAAAGGGAGCCACATATGGAGGGTCCGCAACTCAGATTTGGGCTCCTTACTATACATTACACAAGATCCTGGCCGGTTTGATGGATATTTATGAGATCAGCGGCAATGAAAAGGCCCTTGAAATTGTAACAGGTATGGGCGACTGGGTATATGCCCGACTGAGCAAGCTGCCGACTACAACGCTCATAAGCATGTGGAACAGGTACATAGCCGGCGAGTTCGGGGGAATGAACGAAGCAATGGCGAGACTATACCGGATTACAGGCAAAAATGTTTATCTCGAAACTGCACACCTATTTGATAATATCAGATTATTTTATGGCGATGCTGAACATTCTCACGGGCTGGCCAGGAATGTGGATCTTTTCCGCGGATTGCATGCTAACCAGCACATACCTCAGATCATAGGGGCGCTTGAGATTTATCGCGATACTGATGCCCCTGAATATTACCATATAGCTGACAATTTCCGGGATATGGTGACAAATGACTATATGTACACTATCGGGGGAGTTGCTGGGGCACGCAATCCGAATAATCCGGAATGCTTCACCGCCCAGCCGGCATCGCTTTATGAAAACGGATTCGCAGCCGGCGGCCAGAATGAAACCTGTGCTACATATAATATGCTCAAACTTACGAGCGGACTGTTCCTCTTCAATCAAAGCCCAGAGCTGATGGATTATTATGAGCGCGGGCTTTATAACCACATCCTTGCATCCGTTGCAGAGGACAATCCCGGAAATACATATCATGTACCGCTTAGGCCGGGTTCTGAAAAAGATTTCGGCAATCCGGATATGACAGGATTCGCCTGCTGCAATGGTACGGCACTTGAGAGCAACACAAAATTTCAAAACTCAATATATTTCAGAAGTAAGGACAACAAGAGTTTGTATGTAAATCTTTATATCCCTTCAACATTAGAATGGACAGACAGGAATCTTACCATAACTCAGTCAACAGCTTACCCGAAGGAAGACTGGTCGCGTCTTGTCATAAATGGCAAAGGCAGGTTTGACCTCAATGTACGCGTGCCGCGCTGGGCGACCAAGGGCTTTTTTGTGAAGATAAACGGCAAAGAATTGAAGATCAATGCAATACCCGGAAGCTATCTTCCGATAAGCCGCAGGTGGAAGAATGGCGATATCGTTGAATTGCGAATGCCGTTCAGTTTTTATCTCGAGCCGGTTATGGATCAGCAGAATATTGCAAGTTTGTTTTACGGACCGGTATTGCTTGCAGCACAGGAAACAGAGCCGCTTAAGGAATGGCGCAAGGTGACATTGAGTGCAGAGGATATAGGCAAATCTGTGTCAGGCGATCCAGGTAAGCTGGAATTCAATATTGACGGCGTTGTTTTCAAGCCGTTTTTTGATACATATGGACGGTATTCTGTTTATCTTGATGTCAACCTGAAATAACAACTCTATATATTTCCCAGCTCTTGTATTTTTGTATCTTATAAATCAATGCTGCAGAGCAAGCGGTACGAGGTACAAGGTGCGTGGAATGCCGGTAACAGGAGGCAGGATGTTTGTGATTTCCATGTCTTCGGTCCTCGGTCTTCGGTCTTCTGTCTTCGGTCTTCACCATACATAATTACCAGTCTATTTCTTGCCATCTTCTATCATATATTATAACTTTGATATCAGCTATGAATAGAATATGACACTTTGCATAATACATCCATTTCAATCCCTTTCAATTAAACTTATATTCCCAAATAAATGAATAATCAATTCGCCGGCAATCATGTATTGCTGCAATTCCTTTCAAGGCTCTCACCATCAGGGAGCCGGCTGAATATCATGTTTTTAGTCTTCTTCTTCCTGCTGCCTGCGGCAAATATTAATTCTCAGGGTACGCGTTTGCTCCGTCAGCCTTCAATAAGTAAGGACCATGTTGCCTTTGCTTACGGAGGTGAGATTTGGGTTTCGGATTTTGCCGGGCAAAAGGTGCTAAGGCTTACAAGCACTCCTGCTGTAGAAAGTAATCCATGCTTCTCTCCCGACGGGAAATGGATAGCATTCAGCTCAAACAGGTCAGGCGTGCAATCTGTCTATATTGTTTCTCCCGAAGGAGGTTCACCAAAAAGACTGACATGGTATCCTGCTGCTGCAACAGTCTGCGGTTGGACACCCGACAGCAAAAAGGTACTTTATTCGACGACAAGGGAAAACACTCCTACAAGCTTTGCAAGGCTTTGGACAGTATCGGTCGACGGTGGTCCCTCAACGCCGGTATCAGCCCAGTGGGCAGCCGACGGATCATTCTCGCTTGACGGCAGCAGTATTGTAATCGACCGTGTACAAAGATGGGATGTGGAATGGCGCAATTACAGGGGCGGACAAAACACTCCTATTATTGTCCTCGACCTTGCCGGTAATTCTGAAAAACTAATTCCAAATGAATCAACAATAGATATCCAGCCCCTGTGGTTGGGCGATATGATATATTTTCTGTCGGACCGCGATCATACTTCGAACATCTGGTCATATAATCCAGCATCAGGAGATCTGAATCAGGTCACACATTTAACAGGTTCAGACATCAAATGGCTGGCCGGATACGGCAACAAGATTGCATTTGAACGCGACGGGTATCTCCATCTTCTTGATCTTCTCTCAAAGGAATCCAAACAGCTGATCATTACGATTAATTCCGATTTCCCATGGGCTGATACGAAACTGGAAGATGTAACCGGGAGGGCAACAAACGCATCCCTGTCCCCAACTGGCAAAAGGATACTGATGGAAGCCAGGGGCGAAATATTTACGATACCTGCAGAAAACGGCGATTCAAGAAATATAACAAACTCTTCCGGAGCTGCCGATCATGCACCTGTCTGGTTTCCGAAGGGAAACGACATTGCATGGTTCTCCGATGCCGGTGGAAAGGGATATGCACTGTATATAGCTTCCCAGGACGGCATGACAAAGCCAAGGATTATCTCTATCGGAGAATCAAAAATGGCATGGGAGCCGCAGTGGTCGCCCGATGGCAAAATGATTGCATTCGCAGACGACAAGGTCAGGATAAGAATTGTTGATGTTGAAAAGGGGACTGTCAGAACAGCCGATATAGGCGGGGTCAATACAGAAAGGGGTGATATGGGACTGACCTGGTCACACGACTCAAAGTGGCTTGCTTATACTAAGACCGGGACTAACAATTTCAGGCAGATAAAAGTGTGGTCAGTAAAAAATGACTCAATTTATGCCCTTACAAATACTTTTGCTGATTCATTTTCTCCGGCATGGGACAGGGACGGCCGTCACCTATATTTTCTTGCCAGCACAAACCTTGCACTCGGATCAGGATGGGCAAATACAAGCGCCATCACATCAGATCCAAGCTACAGGGCATATATTATAAATCTCAAAAAAGATGATCCCTCTCCTTTCAAACCAAAAAGTGATGAAGAGGCATCTCCTGTCGCTGAAGAGAAAAAGCCTGAAGCTGATGCTAAGAAAACAACCAGACCAGAGAAAGGTAAAGAGGCAAAGGATACGACAAAGAGTTCTGCAAAGGGTCCTGTGGATGTAGTCATCGATTTTCGCAATATTGAAAGAAGGACAATTTCACTTCCTTCCGCCAGCGGTAATTTCAGGCTGACAATCAGTGGTCCTGCAGGAACAGTATTCATCGGAGAACAGAAGGAAGGAATTAACGGATTAGTCCTGCAAAAATATACAATTGAAAAGCAGGAGTCGAAGGAATTTATTAGCGGAGCCAGCCAGGTCTCGGTCTCAAGCGATGGCAGCAAAATGCTTGCAAGGATTGGGAGTGACTGGAAAATAATGAATACTGCTTCTACATCGGGAAGCGATGCAAAGCCTGTAAAAGTAGCGTTGAAGATGAAGCTCGACAGGCTTGCCGAATGGAAACAGATCTTCGAGGAGGCTTGGAGGTATGAAAGGGATTATTTCTATGATCCGGAGCTTCATGGCAGAAATTGGGATGAAGTGTATAGCAAGTATGCACCCCTTATCCCGTATGTACGCCATCGGGCTGACCTGAACTATGTGCTTGACCAGATGAACGGGGAGCTTTCTGTAGGACACAGCTTTGTCGGCGGCGGGGATTTTCCTGAAACGGAAAGACCTTCATGCGGTATGCTGGGTGCCGATCTTGAAGCTGCTAATGGTTACTGGAAAATTAAAAGGATTTATACCACTGAAAGCTGGAATCCTGATTTATCGGGTCCTCTTGATCGTCCGGGCATGAATATTTCCGAAGGCTATTATCTTACCGGAATAAACGGCAGGGAGCTTACAATGGCCGATGATCCCTATCAGTATCTCGAAGGGACTCTTGATGTACAGACGACACTTCATATAAACAAGGTACCAGTTTTCAGCGGATCATGGAAGGAGGTTGTAAAGCCTGTGTCCAGCGAATCAGGTTTGCGGCAGAGAACATGGGTTGAGGACAACCGCCGGATGGTCGACAAACTGTCGGGCGGAAAACTGGCATATGTCTGGGTGCCAAATACCAGCGGGGCAGGATTTGTTTCGTTTAACAGGTATTTCTTTGCACAGCAGGATAAGCTGGGTGCAGTAATTGATGAGCGTTTCAACGGAGGCGGCCTGCTCGACGACTATATGGTTGATCTTATGAAACGGACCCTGAGGGCTGCAATAACAAATGAAGCTCCCGGAGGCGTTCCTTTCCGTCTTCCCGCTGGTATTCTAGGACCGAAAGTACTGCTTATAAATGAGATGTCAGGTTCAGGAGGCGACTTCTTCCCGTGGGTATTCCGTCAGCAGAAGATTGGGCCGCTTATCGGTACAAGGACATGGGGAGGTCTTGTAAAATCATCAGTACATTATGCAATGGTTGACGGGGGTACTCTTACTGCCCCTGATAATGCGGTCTTTGATCCGATTAACAGAAAATGGATCGCAGAGAACCAGGGTGTTTCTCCGGATATTGAGGTTCGACAGGATGCTGTTTCGCTTTCAAAGGGAATTGATCCCCAGCTGGAAAGGGCAGTAAAGGAAGCACTTAAACTGCTCGACCAGCAGGGGGAAATCGAAATTATACCTCCTGCATATTCGACACCGGCAAGGCCCTGACAGGAAAAAAAGGAAAGAACATCCGGAAATAATATACTGACCAGGAAGTCGTCTTCATTTCTTTAGCTCTTCGAATCCCTTTCCGTAGACTCCCATTACATTGGCAACGGTGATAAAAGCTTTGTCGTCGATATTCCTGATGATCCTGTAAACATCACTGGCTTCATTTTTCCTGACAAGCGTTATTATCACCTTCTGGCTTTCCTTTGAATACCAGCCTGTACCGTCGAGAACTGTTACGCCCCTGTGCATCCGGGATGTTATCTCATCAGCTATTTTATCATAATACCTGGAAAAGATAATTATCTGCACCGACTGCCTGTTTCCGGTCAGGATTGTGTCGAGTGTATATGCCTGTATTGCCATTGTTACAAAACCATAAACCATGGTTTCCACTCTCTGTGCCGATGCAAGGTTTGTCAGCACAACATATGAAGAGCTGATGATAACCACATCGCAATAAAGAATTATCCTTCCCGGACTGATATTGCGGTATTTTGTAACTGCCAGTGCAATAATATCTGTTCCTCCCGTACTTCCTCCCTGGGTAAATATTATGCCAAGACCGACACCGCACAGCATGCCTCCGAGAATTGCTGACATGAATTTTTCATGAACCACAGGTGCAGGTATCAGAGGTTGCAGTATTGTAAGCATTGTTGCAGACAGCACTATACCGTAAATTGTTTTTATGCCAAAGCTTTTTCCAAGGATCTTTAGTCCGATGATAACGAGCACCACGTTAATTGCAAAATAGGTGTAGCCCATTGGTATGCCTGTCGCGTAAAAGACTATGGCGCCTATCCCTGTAACTCCGCTGCCCGATATCTGGTGAGGAAGCAGAAAGGCTGTCCAGGCTATGGATATCACAAGCAGTCCGAATGCTATCACAACATAAGTCCTGACATTGTCAACAATTGTGCGCAATACCATAAGCAGTATTAAATATTTCACAAAGGTATACTGATAGTCCTATACTTCCAAAAAGATACTTGGTATGGATTAGTGAAACTGAGATCAAGATTTATTTGACTTCGCCTTTCTGAAGTTGTAACTTATATGAATATTATTGACCTGTAAGTATCTCTGATAAATAAACTTTCAAAATCCCAATCAAATGAAAAAAAGACTTGTTTTACTTCCGATTATGATCGTGGCTTTATTACCAAGCTTCAGATCAGGGGCACAGACTTTATCCCTTAAAGACCAACTTGCCGGAGCCATGGAACTCGCTAAACAGGGCCAGACAGAAGCGGCTTCAAAAATCTGCACGGACATAATGACTGCCAACCCCGCCAACAGGGATGCGGTGCAGTACTGGTTAATGATAAACATGAAAAGAAGCCCGTCCGGAGAAGAAGAGGCGATCGGGCAACTTGATGAACTTGAAAAATCACATCCGGGTAATACAGGGATAATATTCTTCAAGGCTTTTCTTCAGACCGAATATGGACATCTTGATGAGGCGCTTGTCAATTCTGAGAAACTTATTTCAATGCAGCCTGATACTGCCTTAAACTGGTTATTGAAAGGACAGATCCTTGAGGGGATGAACAAAAATGATGAGGCTTTGGCTGCACTTGAGAAATCAACATCACTGGACCCCGAAAGTGCAGATGCATGGCAGATAAAGGCAGGTCTGCTTGCAAAAACCAATAAGTTCGATGAAGCCATTGCATCATATGATAAAGCAGTAAGCCTTGTACCAGGCCAGCCTGTTTTTATATACAACCGTGGCTGTGTTTATTGCCTGAAAGGTGATTATGCAAAGGCGCTTGCCGATCTGGGAAAAGCTATATCGATGAATCCTCAGTTCAAATCATATGCAACAAAAGATGAGGACTTCAAAAGTCTGTGGGACAATGAGGATTTTAAAAAGCTGACATCACAATAATATAATTCTGCCAGGGCTGAAATGCCTTCCCTGTTCTTATAATATCCATCCCTTCCGCTTATTAAATCGCTAATTGACAGGGGGAAAAAAAGGTAAAGGTAGCGGGGACTGATATTACTGTTAAAATATTAACAACAAACAATGCTGTAATGTATACATCCCGGGCATTACAGTCTCAATGAATTTATATATTTGATCCGGTAAGGCGTAACCTTGCTGCATGTTTTTAATCCTGAATTATGTCAGATCAGGAATGAATTGTGCGATAATAACTATATCGAACAAAAAACCATAATGCTGAAGATTTTGATTTTATCGTTATTGATGTCCTTGCAACAAACACCTGTGACATTCACAAGTATCGATTATATTAATGGAACCGATTCTCTCAAAGTTACGGTAAGGATAAATTATGAATTGTTTCTTCGTGACTATCAGCAAACCATCTTTGATGATCTGGAACTTGGCTTTTTAAGAAGTCTCAAACCTTTTCCGGCTGACCTGGCAAACAACTATTTGAATTCCAAATTGAGAATCCTGATCAAGGACCGGGAAGTTATAGGCAAATTGCAAAATATGAACGAGGAGGGAGAAGACATTAAGTTCATAATGTTTTACCGGGTGTCCAGAAGATTGAAATTACTTACTGTAAAAAATACTTTGCTGACAGGATTATCTTCCAGAGTTGAAAACCTTGTAACAGTCAGAGACAGGAACTATGAAACGGCAAGAAAATTTACATCCGGCCACACTGAAGAAACATTCTTTCTGAAAAAACAGAAACCGGGGAAATCGACGAACTGAAAATATTCAATCCTATGTTTAAAATCTTAATATTAAACGCTTTTCTCATATTACATCCGGTACATGTTACAATTATCAGCATGAACAAGGAACCCGGAACCGATACAATAAGCATGTCGTTCAGAATGTATTATGATGATTTCCTGCTTGATTACAAGCTGTATCAACCTGATTTTGATTCCGGCAGGATCAATGATCTGACAGACTATTTTAAAAACAGGATCATTAATTATTTTAATGAAAGGGTCAAAATATATCTAAACGGGAAATTGCAACAGGCGACACTGTCAGATTTTTCGGTCAGTAATTATGAAATTCTTATGAGGCTCACATATCGTTCTGATATAAAACCAAAAACTCTCAGGATCAGCAATAAAATATTGACAGGTATTTATGCTGATCAGGCAAATATGGTTTACCTCAATATTGAAAAGTATGAAAATGCAATAAAGCTTACATCTGAAAATGTTGAGACAACCATTAAAATAAAATGAGATTATTGCCTTATCTTAAATGCTGAATATTTCTGAAACAGTAATAAGATTCCGATGAATAAAAAGAATCTTTCAATTCCCGGATTTTTTGTTGACTCATTACCTGATTTATCCGGGACAAAATGTAGGGAGCTTATCAGGCATATTGAAATACAGGCAGGTGCACCATATATCTATGCATGGCTGAAACAACTTCGTGTCGCCCCCTATAGTTTTGACATCCTCGACAACAGGTTCCGGAAATCACCTGAATATATTATTGAAAACCTTCCTCCACTTAAAATCTATTCACATTTTTTGCTGGCTTTCCATGTTTATGCATTTGAAGAGAATAAATATATAGCAGGACGTTTCTGTGTACCTGTCAATCCTCCGGTAAGCCGTTATTTAAGAGAGATGTTTGTTGAATACAGGATTGTTGAGAAAGAGACAAGTGCAATTTTATGGTTCAAAGTCAGGGGCTGGTATAATAAGGACCTGGCCTCCAGGGGATTCTTCAGGATTTTTTCAGTTGTCAATTTTATCATGACAAGAAAGCAGCTTCAGAAAATAAGGAAGTTAGCTGAGTTACTCAGGGAAGGAAGGATTAAAAAAGGTACTTTCAACTTTACAGATTACTATCCCGAATCAGGTTTGCTCTGGTGGATCTTTTGCAGGAGAAAAAGGTGCAAAGGTATGATTGCATGAAATATTTCTATAAACAAAGCAGATCAAAAATGGCCTGAAAATCCGGCCGGATTTTTTCAGCACAGACTGCTTAGGCAAATCGTTGCAAAGGCAAGTGCCAGGAAGAATCCTATCATATCGGTTATTGTGGTCAGGATTGGACCAGATGCAAGAGCAGGATCTATTTTCAGCCTCTTTAATATTAAAGGGACAGTCCCTCCTATTGAGACTGCAACCAGTGTATTGATTGCCAGTGCCCCTCCAACAACAAGACCAAGGTAGATGTTTCTCTTCCAGAGAAATGCCGCAAGACCTATCAGGATTCCCAATACAATTCCGTTAATCAGTCCTACCCTGATCTCCTGGAACCATACACGAAAGGTCTCTCCAGGCTTTATTATTCCCAGTGAAAGCTCCCTCATACTGACCGCTACAGCCTGATTGCCTGTACAGCCGCTCATATCCGATATTATGGGAAGGAATACTGCAAGAGCAATTACGGAACTCAGCGTGTCCTGGTAAAATGCTATAACACTGGCAGCCATCAGATTGAGTATGATATTCACCGACAACCACGATAACCGCCTCTTTGATCTTAGCATAACCGGCATCGTTCTTAATTCGTCACCGCCTACAATACCCTGTGTCTGAAGGTGTTCATACGTGGTTCGTGCATTTTCAGCTTCAAGAACATTCTTGCGACGTATCACTCCGATAAGCTGACCTTTCTCATCAACAACGGGGAATCCGTAATAATTATGAGTTTCAAAAAGATCAATAAGCTTGTCGAGAGGTGTATCAACATTTACAGCCGTAACTTCCTTTATTACGATTTCTGACAGCTTCTGTTCCGACCGGGCCAGCAATAATTCCTGCATCTGAAGAACGCCGATGAAATGATTATTCTCAGAAACGACATAGAGATATCTGACATGGTAGTTTTTGTATTTTTCAGCATTTTCCCTGAGGTCACTAATTGCGTCCTTTACAGTGGATGAAGCAGGATATGAAATATACTCGGTCAGCATCAATCCGCCGGCAGTACCGGGATGATATTCAATCATCTTCCTTATGTTTGCAGCTTCTTCAGGATGCATCTCCGTTAAAATTGCCTCTACATCCTTCCTGTTAAGCTCAGTAAGCAGATCTGCCCTGTCATCACTTTTCATTTTGTTTATGATGGCAGCAGCATTTCCGGCGTCCATTTCTTCGATAATATCAGCAGCCTGTGCATCGGGAAGGTCCTCAATTAAATCAGCTGCTTCATCAGGATTAATGATTGTGAGTAGTTTATGCTGTTCTCTTCTACCAAGCCTGCTCATCAGATAAACCACTTCATTTGATGACATGGAATCAAGGAATTCAGCAAGTTCTTCCCGCTTATCCTCTTTCAGCAATGACCTGACCAATTCCACTGGCTGAATTGTTTCGCTATGTACCATATATTTGGGATTTTACTTATAAATAACGATAAACGTTTCCGGCATATTTTGAATAGAGGATTCTTTCATCAAAATATGTATGGAATATTATCCTGCCACTATGGTAGCCCCTGCAGCCAGATCAGGATCACAAGTAATCAGGCTTCAGCACCAGTTACTCAAATTCCTTTGGTACACCGCAGATCATTTTGAAATCCTTGTCGGCAGAAGCATTCCTGTACTGGTGTTTCTCATTGGGACTGACAAGGGCAAAATCACCAGCTTTCAGAGGGAATTCTTCTCCTGCTTCATTAACAAGAACCCCATGACCTTCAATGACAAAATTCATGTGTTCATACGGGTGATTGTGGTAGGGTGTATGTCCGGAGGGTTCGACTGTAAAAACCCTGTAGGAATAAACAGGGACTCCATCTTCTTTACCCAGCGGGAGCTGTTTCCAGGCGCCAGACGCTCCTTCCATATGAACCTTCTTCTTTTCTACTGTATCAAGCGGAATGATTTTCATTTAGATGATTTTTAGGTAGAATGCAAATATACCAAAAAGGTTTACTGAACAGGAAGTCATTAATTGCGGCCATGAATCCTGTCCGGAATAAATGATTTCCTTTTAATAGCTCAACCCTTCATCATAATTAAACAATGCATAACCGGGACCTTCAAGATAACCGGGGACATCTTCTTTCTGATTTTCAACTGCCTCGTCTGAAACAGGGGTTGAAAATGGCATTTTACCCGTCGGATTAAATTTCCCTGTGATAATATCCAGAAGAGCATCCGTAGTGGTTCCGAAAGTAGCCAGGACACCAGTTACATTCTTTGTCTTCTGGTTATAGATTTCATTTATGACCCATGGATTAGTATAATTTATTACGAGTATTGTAGGCTTTAGAGAGGAAATTTTATTGACATAATTAACATCTGTTCCGCACTTTGACAAAGAAAGGGAAACGGGTTCCCCTGTTGACCGGAATAATGAATTGCCGCCCGGCTGGATCCATAATATTACTGCATCCGCCTCTCCGGGGGTTTTTACAAATTCAATATCATATTGTCCATCGTTTTTTAAGTAAACATTCGGAATATCCTTTTGAGATCCCATGGCACCTGTTTGAAGAGCCTCGAAGTATACTCTTGTTTTTGGTTTCAAAGGAAGCGTCTTATTCTCATTTCTAAGCAAGACAATAGATTTACGCATTGCCGTGGCGGCGCTGTTTCTGAACTGTTCGTTGTTAACAATTGAATCAGCCGCGTCAACATTAACATACGGATTTTCAAACAGTCCGAGCTGAAATTTTTCCTTAAGCAAACGATATACCGAACTGTCAATTAAAGCAATATTGACAGATCCTTTTTTAATAATATCTATTAGCATGGCAGGGTCAGATTCTCCTGAAAAAATATTCACGCCGGCCTCAATGGCTTTTATGTAGCGTTCCTCTTTTGTAAGGTTCTCCACACCCCATGGCATATTTGTCAGAGGGCCGGTGTCGGAGTTTATGATGCCCTTAAAACCCAGCTGGCCTCTGAGAAGATCATTAATGACACCTTTGTTGAAGGCAAAGCCGACTTCTTCATATTCAGTACCTTCTGGCAATGAATAATATGGCATTATTGCAGATGTCCCGGCATCTATCGCTGCTTTGAATGGAACCAGGTTATTTTTAAACATCCCGCCCGGGTACACTTCCGCCTTTCCCCATTCGAAATGGGAATCCTGTCCTTTTTTCCCCGATCCACCTCCCGGAAAATGTTTCGTGGTTAGGGCGACCGATCCCGGACCCAGCTTTTCTCCCTGAAATCCCAGGACAATTTCACGTATCATTTTTGCCACCCATTCTGAATTTTCTCCGAATGTTCCGTTTACCCTTGACCATCTTGGCTCGGTTGCCAGATCAGCCATATACATATATCCTTTTCTTAAACCCACGGCTACCCATTCCTGTCTGGAATCATCAGCGAATTCATGTACAAGGTCAAGATCACGCATGGCAGATAATCCCAGTTCTCCCGGCCATGAAGTAAAGACGGTGGTCCCGACACTTGTACCAAGTGAGGCATTTGTCGTAATATTATTTCGTGGGTTTGATGTAATTATTGCCGGAATGCCCAGGGGTTCGCTTTCACAAAGTTCCTGAAGCTTATTAGCCCATTCAGCGGTGATCCTGGCACTCTCATTTGCCCTTAGTATAAAATGTCTGTTATGAAACTCATTAACCATTTTTGAAGTCCCGGCAGATCTGTTCATATTGGCTATGAATGCTCCCTCTGCATCCGGCTGCCTTGCTCCTGCTGTTCCTCGGGATTCCTGTCTTCTACCGGTTTCCTGATTACGCGGCCGGTTCATTCCGAAACCCCCGGCTCCTCCAAAGCCTCCTGCTCCACTTTCAGAAAGATCGCTGGCTGCAAGCTTACCACCCGACTCCTCTGCAGTTCTGGTCCCTACCATGTTCAGAGAGTTGATTAGCATAAAACCGGCTTTTTCATCAACAGACATTTTGGAAAGAAGGTCCAGGCTTCTTTCATCAGCCGGCAGCCTCCAGTCTTCATATTTGTCAAGTTCCCCGTTTTTGTTTAAATCCTTAAACTGATAACCATCAAGATTCAGGATCCTGACTGATTTTGCACCCAGTTCAGGCTGTACAAATTCTGCAGTTTGCTTGCAGGCAATGATACATAACAACATTGCAATCAGTGCGAATGCCGGAATCATCCCGGCAGATTTGGTTTTTGAGTTCATTTCAAAAGGGATTCAAAGGTTAAGTTTATGGTGACGAAGTAATTTATGAAATAGCTCGTATTAAAACATTAATTACAACAAGTTTATCAGGTGATAAAGATATAATTGCCTACTACTTTTGCCAGTAAGCAATTATTTTATATCCAATGAAATATAGTGTATTTTTTTCAAATAAAAAATTGAAACCTGACAATAAAAATTTTGCCAAGCAGATTTTTAATGCACCTGCTGACTGCTATTTAGCCAGATATTTTAACCCTTCTTGATTTATTTTATTTGGCTTAAGATAATTGAAATTGTAATTTGCATCGACAACAATAAATATTCATTAACTAGATGAAAAAAGTCATACCCCTTTTATTTCTGGTCGCTATTATGTTTTTGTATTAGCCCCTTAATTCATCGGACAAAATTATAGACAGAAATCTGTAATTTTATGATGATGAACAAGAGAACATTCACGCAAGAAGAGAAGCTGCGTATCATTAAAGAAGCCAGTGAACAA
>Ga0172371_10006307_pt1 | contig 17297 bp, 17 predicted proteins | sample Lak12m_FD_114543 | JGI IMG/M metagenome (GOLD analysis project Ga0172371, IMG submission 114543) | Freshwater microbial communities from Kabuno Bay, South-Kivu, Congo - kab_022012_12m | ecosystem: Environmental > Aquatic > Freshwater > Lake | place: Democratic Republic of the Congo: South-Kivu...
CGGGCTCTGACGCCGACAACAAGCATGAAATGACGGCCAAGGAGATTGCCCGTGAATTTGTTCGGACGCCTTCACTTATCCTGACCTATCTCGGATTCGCCGCAACCGTGTTTGCCACAGCGGCTATGCTGAGTTGGCTCCCCACTTTCTTCAACAGGATTGACGGCATATCAATGACGCAGGCCGGGATGAAGAGCGGGGCGGTTATGCTCCTGGCCATTATCGGATCACCCATCGGAGGTTATTTGGCCGACAAATGGCTGAAGAGAAATATCAAAGGCCGGCTACTTTTCATCTCAATTTCATCGTGGACGTCATGCGCGATTTTTTTCGCGGCCTTTGTCCTAGCCAGTGATGCGCTGCGGTACCCAATCTTGCTCCTCGGCGGCATCGCGGCAGCGGCCTTTGTGCCGGGAGCGTCTGCGGTCACGCAGGATGTGGTCCATCCCGGGCTGAGAGCGATATCTTTCAGCCTGTGTGTAATAGTTCAGCACATGTTGGGAACGGCTCTGGGGCCGGTTTTCGTGGGCGCGGTTTCCGATTCATATGGCATTGCGGCCGCTTTCATGCTGTTACCCATAGCATTTTTTCTGGCAGGCGTCCTTTTCTTTGCGGGATCCTTTTTCTATGAAAGAGACGTCGCCAAGGTGGAGAAAGTAAAGCTGGAAATTGAGGAATGATGTTGCCCCATTTTGTGAACTTGATTCGATGATCAATATATCAGTTCACAACACATAGAAGGCCTGGGATTTTCCCCGCTGTGAATGTCAAATCGGATTCCAGTTTTCCTTGTCATGCCTTTGATATAGACGGCGCTTCCATAGTATACGGGCCCCTTCAGCAGGGTATCGAGCCGAAACCTGGGGATGTCGAAAGCCGGAAGAGCATTGAGACTTCTCGTCAAAATCAGTATCGGTTGCGCAAAGGCCCTTTCGAAACCAAATCCTTTCGCGTACCATGAACTGTAATGAAGCGCATTGCTGTCACCTGAGATCCGAGCAAAGCGCCATCCTATTCCATTGGGCAGGCGCCATGAAGACCACAAGTTGCAGTCAGAACGGACTGAAAGCCGTGTTGAATGGCCGTCTGAGGACTGTGGTTCTCCGAAGTTTCCTCGATAAAAGAATGTGTGCAACGATTCCCATACAGGCTCGGCGCCGATCCGTACTACCGTGGACAGGTCTATCTCGAGCCCATTAGGTGCTATCCTTACGGCCCCGGTCTCGCATGTGAGGCTCAGCCGTTCATGCGCTCCGATCCTGCGATGAGCAATAACCAGCAATCGGGTGTTCAACGTCCGAAACAGCATGAGAGGCGCTTGCTTGTGGCCAAGTATCCTCATTATCAACGGAAAACCCAGTGTCAGCGGATACAACGGATGGAAATATTCGGTTTGAGGCGGAAGCCCACAGATGTCCCCAAACGCTTTGAGATGAGTAGGATTTACTTCCACATCTTCCCACATCGCCCTAATTCGCGGTTTGTTATTGCCCATCTTGAAACCGGCTGACATTCCCAACACAGCCAACGCTACGGTGGCCGCAGCGCTAGGACGACGATGAAAGACCAAATCAATCTCACGTGCTCCCATTTTTGGTACCTCCAAATCGCTATTCACAGACTTAATGCGATTGGACATTGCAATCGGTGGATTGCTCGGCGCGGAGCTGCACACTTCCCGAACGGCATCAGGACTGGTCCACGAAAAGCTGTGACTCTTCCTATGGAAAGGAATTGGATACAATCTCGTTTAAGCAGGTGTCTTCCTTGAGGAAGTGATGCAACTCGCCGGCTCTTCCACGGTTGACCTGGTCGACATTCGGGTTCTGCGGGAACTTATCTCTTCACTCTCTCGAAAGGCGGGCGCCTGCTGCACCATCGGCGCTGACCTAGGTCTCGCCAATTAACTCATGTTTTTCTTTCGAGTGAAGTAGCCACTGCTCAACCGATTCAATTAACTGCTCGAAAACTCGTCGTGGCATGTCCGGGACTGCGCGGTCAGGCAAGCTGCGAAAAACCGCTGCGACACGCTGAAGCTCATCCAAAGCCAGGAGCCGATCGAACGACGTGCCGGCCTTTGGAGTGGGCGGAGGATGTCTTATTCCATTATGGAGGCGCTCGACATTCGACCCTGCTCCGTTCAAGATCTGCGCAGCTTGCTTCTTGCAGTGGCACGGATTGCCATCGTTAACCAGACCGCAAGTTCCACGCATGAAAGATCTGAGCAGTATTCGAGCACGCGAAAGTTGTTTCCGAAAGGCAATAGGAGTAAGGCCCAGCGCTTGGGCAGCTTCGGCGCCGGGAACCTCGAAAATCTCGCCCAGGATGAAAGTCATGCGAAGGCTTCGGTTCAGGCTGAGCAATAACGCTTGGATGCAGTGGCGCATTGTCTCATCCACGATAAATGCCTGCTCCGCGGGAGGTGTGCTAGCCGGCCATTGGGCAGCCATTTCTCGTTCAATCATCTCGTCGCATTGATCGAGGCAAACCTCATTTCTTTTCCCGTGTCGTCTCTGCCAGGTCATGAGGTGGTTGCAGGCCACTCGATACGCCCAGGTATCGAACGCGCACTCTTCGCGAAAGCTCCCGAGATGATTGACAATCCTCATCAAGATGTCTTGTGTCGCGTCTTCTGCGTCCGCAGGATGGCCCAGCATTCTGATCGCCAGGGTGTAGACGCGCTGTTGGACTCTCAGGACCAGGGCGACAAGAGCATCCTTATTCCCCTCCTTAGCTTGCCTAATCAGAGAGTCCGCGGTGGTCTCGGCGCCAAATGTTGCGTGCGCCTCAGAGTCGGAAACGGTATTCGACTGAAATGACATGCCTGCGCCTCGCGTCTATTCTGTTTAGTTCCGCTGCGGCTTAATGCCGCCTTCAGTTATTTGGACTCCCCGGACACCGAAATTGTGACAAAATTTGTGGGCCGAATTCACGATCAAAACTTCGCGAAGTCCGCGGACATCATATCAAATTGGCCTTACGTTTCGCGAACGGCGTACGTGTGTCCGGCAATCAAAATCGAGAGGTTTCTTAGTCGCAGTTGTGAAACGAGTTAGAAATCGTCGAAGGGCATCGAACGTATCGCCGTGCGCGGATACAATCTGCTGGACGCGATTTGTCTGCCAAATAAGACACGGGGACATTCTTTGCTTGCACACTTGCCACCAGAGGATCCGTCATATGGCGCCGACTAAGATATGTAGCCGTATCACCTTCATGTTCCGGCGCGAAGAAAACTGACCGTTTCGCGACCGAACGATCGTTACGGGTTTCGAAATCCACGACCTTGTTTGCATAGGCTTCATAGTCCTCCGGACGCTCAAAGTAGAGCCGTCCGACAGCGGCATGAACGTCCAGCAGGTCACTATGCCGTTTTCAGGCAGAGCGGCCTTGGGACTTTCACTGCGTCCAACTCCCCCGAAACGTTCCGCAAGACACTTGTGCGCCAAGAAACCGAAAACTGGGCTACTCCCAGATAAACCAGGTTAAAATTAGGGTGGAAATTGTTAAGTTCATTGCCTGCTTCCAAGCGAAGAGAGCCATGCCGGCGCCATGCGAGGAATAGGTTTATCAGCAACGTTACTGAATTGGCAGGTACATGCCCCCCGTTCGGCGTACTGAAATCGCCGCTTTGTTGTCAACTGCAATCATGGCATTGAACTGAAAAATGGTTCCTGTGTCCTCTCGTAACTGATAAGGCGCCGATTGCCGCAACCATGTGTCCGGCCGGTTTCTTGATACCACGCCAAATTGTTGATATAGTATCTTAATATATAAAGTCGATATGCAGGAGGTTGATTCAATGAGGGCGCTTGGGATTATGCTCGCGCTTTGTGTGTTTATGTTCTGCATTTCGTCCGAGAGTTTCGGCAACGGCGTGATCAAAAAGGGCAGGGACGCTGATAAAGCGATCACTGGCGGACCTGCGGTAGGACCTGCCGCAGCCCCGGTGGAAAAATCCGGGCTCAGATCTGCAAAATCATCGTGCAGGATAGTTCGCAAAGGACAAAAGCCTCTCGCCTGGATACTCGAGGACGGCGTCGCCTATGCCTTGGACATACCGCTTGCCATGCTGACGCCTTTTGTCACCGCCATTACGCCGATCATGGACAAACTCGATTACGGTTGCGACAACCACTATCCTCGCCGTGCCGGGAAATGACCGATTCAATTCCCACTCACCCTGCTGAAGCTCTTTCGTCTCAGGACAAATGTGACATATACTTCAGCCGCGTGGTGGACCTCGCAGTCGCATCCGGTCTGCTGGACCCCGATCCAAGTACGGAAGTCGGTCATTTCGCATTTTCCGCGCATTATATTCGCGGGAAGGAGCTGGATCGCCGGCTTCAAAGCGCTCTTCGGGAATTCGAAGGCATCCGTCCCGATCTAGTGGCTCGACGGAGACAATTGCAAAACGAAGCATACTTGGGCGCAGCCGACGACTTTTTAAGGTCAAGCGATGACGAAAAAATCCAGGGACTCATCGTCGTTGGCGCATCGTACCGAGTTTGGCCCACCGGGACCTCTTTCACTCTAACTTATCCATGGGATTCCGTCGGTAACGGCAACCCTGTCAGATTCAGACCGGACCTGTCAGATTTCATGAAGCGCCGGATTTTGAGAACACTTAAGAAAGCAGGGACATTGCGAGGTTCAAAACTGTTTGGCGAATGACGATTTTATTTTGTATGTTTAATCACAAAACACTTCTCGCCCTGGACTTCCCCTTTGAGATGGAACTCCAACTGCTTGGGAGGAATTTCTTTCAACTGAAACGAAGGTTCCCATTCTTTGTACCTGGGATTCCAGGAATATTGTTGTAATCCGATTTTTTTGGCTTTCTCAACATACAGGATAAGATACCAACCGCCTTCGCCACCATACAATTTCGAGAAACATATCTTTGCATGCTTGACGTTTGGAATATTCTTCGCGAATTCCAGCGCGGAAGCGCTGATTTCGTCTTTCCAGCTCAGATCGGGCGAACCTTCGAGAAGCCCTTCTGAGAGAGCAGGTGGTTTGTTATCCGGTGGAGGAGGAGTCTGCGCATCGGCCGTCTTATCCGGCTGCCGCTCTGAAACCCTTGGAGCCGCTGCAGGAGTCCCATTCTTTGCCTCGGGCGCGGGACCCTCTGCGGCCGGCTTGGTCATTTGTAAACCAGGCACGCACCCGGACACAGCCAAAAGAAGGCTGACGAATACCGCGGCAAATATTGGGGCGGCCTTCATGACAAGAGTTCCATTTGCACGCATTTTGGGCAGGACAGACCCAACAATATCATCAACCCGTGGATATTACAAGAGCATACGAGCGCAGACTTTCGGGCGATCAGCAAACCGGCTTGGCGAGGGCCTACGGAACGATGATCTATGCCATTGAAAAGAGAGCCGCACTTGAGTTACCCTCACAAGATGAGGAATCTTGCTTAAGAAAACGTGTTACATGGCAAAACGTTCATCAAAAACCGTAGTTGCATTGGTAGGGCGACCGAACGTGGGGAAATCAACCATGTTCAACATGCTTTCAGGGACCCGAAAAGCCCTGGTCGAGGACACCCCGGGCCTGACGCGTGATCGAAATTATGAAGAAGTCACTGTTAGGGACAAGTCTTTCGTCATAGTGGACACAGGTGGTTTCGAGCCGGAAACCGACGACGCTATATTAGCTCAAATGCGCACCCAGACTTTGGTCGCAATCGAGCAAGCGGATGTAATTATTTTCATAGGTGACGGAAAGGCGGGGGCGATTCCTTCGGATCGAGAAATTGTTCGTATGCTCCAAAAGACGGACAAAAAAGTATTTTATGCTGTCAATAAAATAGATTCCGAGAAACAAGAGGATTTTGCGGTAGATTTCTATCAACTCGGCGTCGAGCCGATTTTCCCCGTAAGCGCTCTGACCGGCTATGGAATGGGCGAATTCATTGATGCTCTTCTCGAAGAGATTGCCGAGGAACCCGAATATCCGCGACTCGCAGAGCCGGCGGACGCGGCCATCAAGGTGGCGGTAGTAGGGCGCCCGAATGTCGGAAAATCGACGCTCATCAATCTCTTCTTGGGTGAAGAGCGGCTTGTCGCGCATGACAAACCCGGCACCACACGCGATTCAATCGATACTCTCGTCCGCCATCACGGCAAGGAATATCTGTTTATTGACACGGCCGGAATACGGCGGCGTTCCCGCATAGTGGACCGAGTGGAAAAATATAGCGTAATCAAAGCGTTTCGGAGCATTGATCGGGCCGACATTGTGATCGTTATGATGGACGCAAGGGAAGGCGTAACGGACCAGGATGCTCGCATAACCGGATACGCGTTCGAAAAAGGACGAGGGATAGTATTGGCGCTGAACAAATGGGACCTCGTTGAAAAAGACAGCAATACCATTAACATCCACATAGAAAACGTTCGGCAAGCTTTGAAGTATCTCTCCCACGCGCCGATCCTGACGATTTCTTCTCTCAAGGGCACTCGCGCTGTAAAGCTTTTCGGAATGATCGACAATTTGTATCTCCAATATTGCAAAAGGATTGGGACTGGGGAACTGAATCGGTTCCTGGAAGATACTATAGCTCAGAATCCGCCCGGGATGCATCGTAAGACCAAACGTGTCAAGATCTATTATCTCACGCAGCCGCGTGTGGCGCCACCGACATTTACCTTGTTTTGTAACTATCCTGAGTCAATACATTTTTCATACAAGAGATTTCTGGAAAACAGATTGAGAGACGTTTTCGAATTCAACGGCGCGCCGCTGAGGCTCATATTCAAGAAACGACAAGGAAAAGCCCTGAAGGAGGCGAGGCGCCAAAAATCTCGCATGTCATAAATACGATGACGCTCTCTTTCCGGTTGTATTATGACGGATGGTCTCCAGCTGCGGCGGGACGCTACGCGGAGCGCTGGATCGTCAAATGTGGCCGGACGCCGGCTCTACCAATCCGATAAGGATGGTGGCGCCGAGTTGTCCCGGTCTTTGTCGGCGGTTGCACTAAGTGTGCATAGAGGCGACTGTTCCGGGTTTAGACTTCCAGGCGCCGGACACGATAATATAAAATGTTGCTCCGGATTTCTTTGTTGCCAAAAATCAACACAAGTGTATGAAGTAATGACAATTTATCTGTTCGGAACCGAGCGCGGGGTAATCGAGTCCTATTATTTAAGGCAGTTTTTATCGATTTCAGTCAAATTTTCCAGTTTGTAGCATTAACGCAAAGCGCCAGATGAAAAAACCAGCAACCGCCATAGTTCGCTTCGGCGAAATTGAGGACCTGGTCAAGTCTTATTATCCGGACGCAGACCTTGACCTTATCCGAAGAGCCTACGTCTACTCGGCTCAAGTGCATCTGGGCCAGACAAGGGTAGGGGGTGAGCCTTATCTCGTGCACCCCGTTGCAGTAGCAAAAACGCTCGCGCAAATGAAGCTGGATGAGGCCGCTATAGCTACGGGCCTCCTTCACGACGCAGTCGAGGACACCCTTACCACCAAAGAAGACGTGGAAGAACACTTTGGCAAGGGGATCGCCGCGCTTGTCGACGGCGTCACGAAAATCAGCAAGATGGAATTTCAGTCCAGAGAGGAGCGGCAAGCTGAAAATTTCCGCAAGATGATCTTGGCCATGAGCCGGGACATCAGAGTGTTACTGGTCAAACTTGCCGACCGCCTCCACAATATGCGAACTCTCGATCCAATGCCTCCTGAAGCGAGAAAACGGATTGCCCGGGAAACGCTGGACATCTACGGGCCGCTAGCGGGTCGATTGGGAATCTATTGGATGAGGATGGAACTGGAGGACTTGGCCTTCAAATACGTGGACCCGGAAAGATATGAGTACATAAAAACCCGTCAGGAAGAATTGCTGAAAGCCAGAGAAGAATATGCCAACAATGTTCTGCGAATCATCCGAGAGAAACTTCAGCAATATAATATGAGCGCCATAACCAAAGGTCGAAACAAGGAGATCTTTAGTATCCACCGGAAGATGATCAGCCAAAATCTCGATTTCGAGCAGATCCATGATCTCACGGCATTTCGGATAATCTTGTCGACCGAAAGCGAATGCTACGCCGTGCTCGGTCTAATGCATTCACTATGGCGACCGGTACCCGGCAGATTCAAGGATTATATCGCAATGCCCAAGGGTAATCGTTATCAATCCTTGCACACAACGGTTATCGGACCCGAAGGAGCGAGAATAGAAATTCAGATCAGGACCCATGACATGGATCTCGTGGCTGAGGAGGGGATCGCCGCCCACTGGTCGTACAAACAGGGCAAAGTGGCAGAGGATGAAGACTTGAAGGTCATGCACTGGCTACGCCAGATGATGGATTGGCAGCAGGATCTGGACGACCCTCGAGAGTTCCTTGAAAATGTCCGTGTGGATCTTTACCCGGACGAAGTTTATGTTTTCACACCGAAAGGAGAGGTGAAGGAGTTTCCAAAGGGATCGACTCCCCTGGATTTCGCGTATTCTATTCATACTGAAGTGGGGCACAGATGTGTTGGCGCTCGAGTCAACGGAAAGATGGTCCCACTCAAATATGAATTGAAGAATGGCGACAGTGTCGAAATCGTGACGTCATTCCATCAAAGACCCAGCAAGGACTGGCTCAAATACGTGAAGACCCCCAGGGCCAGAACCAAAGTTCGGCACTTCCTGATGGCTGAGGAACGAGAACGTTCCATTGAGATGGGGAAAGAAAGCACGGAACGAGAACTCAAGAAATGGCGATTCGAACTCAGCCGGGTGGAAAAGGAAGGCGAAGTGCTGAAGGTGGCTCAGGAGTTCGGTTTCAAGACAGAAGAGGACCTTTACGCCGCCATTGGCTTCGGGAGAGTCTCGGCCAAAGTTGTGGTCACGAGGGTTGTGCCCGCCGAGGAGCGAGAAAAGGCCAAAGGGGCCGCCGTCGAGGAAAAACCGAGAACAGAACTAATCACTTCTCGGAGCGGGGTCAAAATCGAAGGTGTGTCGGACCCGATGGTTAATTTCGCAAAGTGCTGCAATCCGCTGCCGGGTGACGCTATTCGAGGCTTCATAACGCGAGGGCGGGGGGTCACTATTCACAAGGACGATTGCGCAAACTTGCTGGAGATGGATAGTCGCAGAATCATTGATGTAAGTTGGGATGGTGAGCAGCCGGTCGAGCGCATAGTCGGTCTTTCAATTCAGGCGCAGAACAGAAAAGGATTGTTGGAAGTCATCAGTGGCGTTTTCGCCTCCAATGACGCCGATATAGTGCAGGCTAACATCAAAACCGGAGATGATGACCGGGCGCAAGGCGTTTTCAAGGCCAGAGTACGCAATCTTTCTCACTTGACGCGTCTTATGAATTCTTTGAAAAACGTCAAGGGGGTGGAAAGAGTCGAGCGCCTCGGGACCATCCACGGCAGAGCAAATTAGTAGCTTCGGAATGAAAGGCCGGACCGCCATATATTCATCAAGGCGCTTTGGTCACCATATTGGAACGAATGCAGCGTGTGCAAACCTTCGCTCTTTTCACTTGACCGGACTCCACAATGATTCGCACCTTCTGCAAATTAGGATATGAGATCTTTCTGGTACGATTGTGCGCGTGGCTGACATTGAATCCCCTTAAAGGTTTTTTCCCGCATATTTCACAGACTCGAGACATATAACAACTCCTGGGCCGATAGGCCGTAAACATTATTTGCCGAAATCAGCATTCACAACCGTCTCAAAACAATAGGCCGTGGGATTTTTGTAGAGGCGCGACTCATCACGCCTTCTTTGGGCGCAATGAATTGCGCCCCTACACATATTCCGCCATCTTCCTTCATTCTGGGACAGTCACATTCGGTCGGTCATTTTTGACGATTCCACAAAAGCCATTCTCAACTGGAACAAACTCTCCTTCAGTATCTTTGCTTCCTGTTCAGTGAGATTCCCCTTGGTCTTTTCCTCGAGAAGAGCCAACAGGTCAATAGTCTGCCTGGCTCCTTGCAAATCTTTTTTCGGTTCGGCGCCGCCGGGAATTTTGATTAAACCAAGCTGGAACAGAGCAGTGTGGGAAAGACTCACAACAAAGCCCGTGAAATCTAGCGGAGGTGGAGGCTCTTCCCGCTTGGGCTCTTCCTGTTCAGCATGTTCCTCTGCGGCGTCGCCCGTCGAAGGCTCCGTTGTCGATTTTTTCTCTTTATCCGCTCTTTGTTCTTTCGACTCGCCTTCCGGCGTGAACCGTCGTCTGTCGGTTACTTTGAATTCCTGATCTTGTTCCGACTCGTCCATGGATTTCCTCACATCTAGGGGTTGTTTCCCCAAAATCGCTTCCTGGGGTTTATCGGGTTACGCCGCTCCAATTCATTCACCAATTCCCGGGAGGTTGGATCCAATTTGTCGGGAACCTGTATGTGCGCCGTCGCGTAAAGATTGCCTCTTTCACCATTCTTGAGCGAAGAAAATCCCTTTCCTTTGAAACGGAACACAGTTCCCGATTGTGTGCCGGATGGTATTTTTAGGAACAAGTTTCCGTCCGGTCCCGGAATTTCTACCTCAGCTCCTAGAATTGCTTCCCCTATGGATATAGGCGCCGTCACGTGAATGTGAAGCCCCTCTCGACGCAAGAAAGGGTGAGGCTTGACATTGATATTCAAAATCAAATTTCCGGAAGGGCCACCCCGGAAGCCGCGTGTTCCTTGTCCAGAAACTCGGATTTTGGAACCGGTATCGACTCCCGGCGGTATATGAACATCTATATTCCTATTCATAACAGATATCGAGATCCACGAGCCACTATATGCATGTTCGAATTCTATACTTAAGTTATACTGCACGTCATTCCCAGCTTCCGGTCCCGGTTTCCGTGCTCGGCGGCCGGATGCGCCTCGAAATAATTCCGAGATCATGTCTTCAAGAGTCGAGCTGCTGGAAAAACCATGCTGGAACTGGCCGCTCTGTGGGTTGGCGTAAAAGGAGCCGAAGTTAACACCCGAGCGTCCGAACCTTGTCCCAAAAAAGGAACCCGCTGCTCCGGAAGAACCGAAGTTATTGAAATTGCCGTCTACTCCAGCGTGGCCGAATGCATCATAGTTGCGTCTTTTCTCGCTGTTCGAGAGAATCTCGTACGCTTCCTGAATCTCCTTGAATTTGGTTTCGGCCTCTTTGCTGCTCTTATTCAGGTCCGGGTGATGACGCCTGGCCAATCTGCGATAGGCTTTTTTGACATCTTGTTCCGAGGCTGATCTGCCAATACCCAGAACGTTGTAGGGATCCGGTTTGCGCATTTTCTATCCCGGTTTTACGACGTATTATGACAAAGATAAGCTTCTTCGGCGCCTGTCGGTAAGTTAGCTATGACCGAAGCGACACTATAGTGATTCCGGCAGATGCCTCTTCCTGAGCTTTGGGAATACTGATTTCCAAGATCCCATCCGTGTACTTCGCCTTTATAGCGTCGACATCCACATTGCCCGGAAGGTTGAAGCTCCTTTCAAAAGGGCCGTGGACTCGCTCGATGCTATGATAAGCCGCCAGAGCCGGTTCCGATTCGAAATGCCTATGTCCGGATATGGTGAGGCGCCGGTTTCGAATCTCAATACTGATGTTGTCTAATCCAACTCCAGGCAGTTCTGCTCTGATAACGTAAGCGTCAGGAGTCTCAAGCATGTCCACCAGCGGACACCAGCAACTTCCGCTTACCGAGCAACGTTCGCCGAGACTTGCATGCATGACACGGTTTACTTTCTCTTGAAAATTCAAGAGATCCTTCAAAGGATCCCAGCGATTGAGAGTCATGACCTTTTCTCCGGCAAATTAAAGGCGATTTGCAGCAATTGTTCAAGGTTCCGGTGTAAAGAGTAAAGGTTTTTCGTATTAGAGTCAAGACCAAAGCAGGCGAGAAGGTATGTCGTCAGGGCAGGGGGATTGTAGACAATACAGGTCTCCACCGCGGAGAACGCAGAGGGCGCCGAGAATGTCATTGCGAGGAGTGAAGCGACGAAGCAAGCCCTGTGTGGCGCGCACGGCCATACGCCATTCTTGGACTTTGGCCTCGTTCCCAAGCTCCACCCTGGGAACTCATATTGAGAGGCTCTGCCTCGCCCAAATAATCCATTATGCGGTGCAGGACGATCTCCGGGAAGAGCCCGGACGGCACGCATTCCCAGGCTGGAGCCGGGGAACGAGAAGAATGGCGGGCACGGGCCGCCCTACGGGGGCCGCTTCGCGAATGGTAGGGCGGGCCGTGCCCGCCGCCTCCTATTTGGCCGGGGACGCAAGGTATCCTTCTTTCTTCAGGGTTTCCAAAAGCGAATTACCTGCTCCTCGCGGCGCTGCCACCGTATGAGTCTGGGCTTTGCCGCCTGATTTGGCTGGAAACACCGCTGCCGAGGATTTTATCTTAGGATTAAGCTTTAGGATTTCCCGCGGCGGAACCCGAGTAATCCTGGCGATTTCGGCCACCGTCAAATCCTTGGCCAGAGACAGGCCACCAATCTGGTCGAAAACCAGAGGAGAAGCATCCTTGAATCGGAGGTCGTAAGCTGCTCTATTAGAATCTATTATCGACAGAGCGATCCATCTTAAGATGACTTCTTCGGCAGCTTCAGGCAACGGCAGGTCCCAGAATACCCCCGTGTTCCATCTCTCTCGCAATTCCTGAACAGTTTTGACCGAGGTCAGATACGCCATTACAGACATCAGCCAACCCTTGTCTCCTATTTCTTTACGGATTTCTTTTATGCGTGTTGCAAAACATCTGGTAGACAGTTCCAGATCAAGTCGGTCATCGTGCCAGGAATCTTCGGCCATCTCCGGACCCCCCTCTGCCGTAGTGCAAGACCGCGACAGATACCACCACCCGTAACCGGGCGCTCGTGACAGGGTCTTGGAATTCAGCGCCGACAAAATTGGACCCAACAAGGTAAAATCTTTGGGGACGCCCTCTTTAGCGAATACTTCATCAAATAACCAAGAATGGCGGCTTTTCTCGGACAGCCATTCAGTCAACACGCTTCGGGCATCCAATAGCAAGAAGTTCAGTTGGCATATCAACCGATATCTGACGTCCCGCCGCCGCACCGGGATAACTTCGCCGGCAAATTGAAAAGGCTTATCCAAAAAGCCGTCGGGTAAGGAATACCTGCACGGAGACGGCGCCGGTTGTTTCTCGGCTTGCGCTGTTTTGGCCAAAAAGAGTCCGCCGGCGGATTCTGCGCCAAGAATGAAGACCGCAATTATACTAATTAGATAGCGTTTTGAAACTGTCATGCGGATCTGCAAGAGCGGACTACTGCTCCAGTTTTTTTAGCTTCTCCTGAACGACCAGGTTTTCAGGGTTGGCCTGAAGTGATTTCCGGTAAGCATCAGCCGCTTCGGCCTTTTTGCCGCTCGCCAGGAGAATGTCTCCATAATGTTCTGCTATGATGGGGTCAGCCTTGACCTTTTGGATTGCCTTTTCCAGATAGGGCAGGGCCTCTTCGACTTTACCCTGCTTAAAAAGCACCCAGCCCACCGAATCCAGCACGTATCCGTCGTCCGGTTTGAGCGATAGCGCCTTCCGCACTAAGGATTCAGCTCTTTCCATATTTCCGCTGGAAACAGATAATGTATAACCGATAAAATTCAGAGCGCTGGCGTCATCAGGTTTTTCTGCGATCACTCTTTCCATCTCCTGAAGACCTTGCGTCCGTCGGCCGCTTTTTTCGTTTACGTTACCCAACGAGTATCGGATTCGGGCATTCTTGCTATCTAGGGCCAGCGCGCTTTTGTACGCGTCGGCCGCCTCTTCGTATCGATTCAGTTCTTCCAAAATTGAGCCTTTGATATGAAAAAGATCCGGGTCCTTGGGCTCCGTTTCGAGGGCCGCATTTATATATCTTACCGATTTGCCCAATTCACGCGATTTCAGAAACATGATGGCCAGCATAATTCTGGAATTGAGAAATGTAGGTTGACCCTTGCGAATCTGCAAAAATTCTCTTTCAGCTTCGTCAAGTTTTCCTTGTTCACGCAGGATCCGTCCCAACTGGAATCTCACTTGATCCCAGCCCGGCTTATCTCGAAGAATCTGATCCAAAATCTCCTTGGCTTTGTCGAACTGTTTTTGTTGGGCCATTGTTTGGGCTATTTTGATTCGAATACCCAAATTCTGCGGCGCCATTTTGGAAAGCTCAGTAAACACCTCCAATGATTCAGCATGCTTTTGTTGGTCAGCCAGGGCTTGTCCGAGGTGCAGGCGAGCCGGCACGCTCAAAGGATCCAATTTCACCGCTTGGCGGAATTCCTCTTCAGCTTCACGGTATTTTTTTTGTTGCATATGAATTTGGCCCAGTTCGATATGGATTTGTCCAGCGGTTTCGGGCCGTTTCTCCATTAGCGACCGAAATATTTCCAGCGCCTTGTCAAACCGCCCGTCCTCCACATAGACTTTGCCAAGATAGAAATAGCCTTCCTTTTCTTCCGGAAATTTGTCTATCATCTTCTTAAAGGTCGTCTCAGCCTCGGAGAAGAGCTTCTCGGAAGCCTGCAAAGAACCTATGAAGATGTAAAGCTCCTTGTCGTCCGGTTTGAGTTCCAGAGAACGATTGTACGCTTCTATGGCCTTATGCCTGGCTCCGGTCACGGTGTAAATTCTTCCCAGTAATGTGTAAGCCTCTTCATAGTCGGGGTCAAAAAGTGTGGCCTTGCGGGCCATTATCAGCGCATCGGCTATTTTTCGGCTGCGGGCCAGGATCGTAGCAATCTTAGTGTTGAGATACGCGGATGTAGGATCCAGAGCCAAAGCCTTACGAATGTAAAGCAGCACCCCTTCGGTGTCTCCTTGGGCTTCGGCCTGCTCGGCGAGAAGAAAATACATACCCGGGTCGCGCTCGATGTCCGGCAATTCAACAGCCTTGGAATTCGAGCGGCGCTCCTTAAATAGGGGCGTAGCGCAGTAGGATAAATCTAGAGCGAAGGCCCAGATAATTAGTGTCGTTATCGCCAAAATCGCAGCATTCCGATTCATGATTGTCTAACCCCTTTGAGGCTTTCAGTCTCTCGTTCCGTCGCAGGCGCGGAGCTTTCCGATCGCTTCACTGTAAGGCGGATGATGAAATACGGCGCTCCCGGCCACGAACACATCCGCTCCTTCTCGGATCAGGTCCGGGGCTGTTTCCGGGCTGACCCCGCCGTCTATTTCGATTAATATATCGTATCCTGACTCGTCGATCATGTTCCTGAGCGCCTTGACCTTCGGTAACATTGTTCTGATAAAGGATTGTCCCCCAAAACCCGGATTCACCGTCATCAGCATAACGACGTCCAACTCTGCGAGGACGTATTCCACCGCGCTCAGGCTTGTGGAAGGATTGAGCGCAGCGCCCGCCTTCATGCCCAGCTCACGAATCCTAGTCAGGGTACGATGCAGATGATGCGTTGCTTCAGGATGAACTGTGAGCACGTCCGCACCCGCGTCCTGAAACGCTTCCAAATAATAATCAGGGTTGGAAATCATGAGATGCACATCAAGAGGTATTGAAGCGACCTTCTTGACTGCGGATACGATCATCGGCCCGATGGTGATGTTGGGCACAAAATGACCGTCCATAACATCGACATGGATCCAGTCCGCCCCTGCATCCTGCACAGCGCAAATCTCATCACCAAGGCGGGCAAAATCGGCTGAAAGTATGGAAGGCGCGATCAGAATTTTGTTTTGTGCCATGAATTCCCCCGTTGTCACATTTCGCTTCCTTCGACGCGGTAGCCGCATTTGGGGCAAAGGCCGTCCTTGACAGCATTCTTGCGGATCGTGTATCCCACCCGATCGACCAGGAGGGATGAGCAGTCAGGACAATTGGTTTTCTCGCCTTGGTCTCCAGGCACGTTCCCCACATAAACGTAATTAAGGCCCTCTTCCAAACCTATCTGTCTCACTTTCGACAGCGCCTGCACATCGGTTGGCGGGAGTTCCTGTTCTTTATATCTGGGATAAAATCTGCTGACGTGCCAAGGCGTGCCGGGACCCAGCGTGGTACGAATAAAGCGGGCCATATCTCGGATTTCATCAGGGTCGTCATTAAGAGTTGGTATCAGCAAGGTGGTCACCTCGACCCAGATATTGAGTTGCTTCATATATTCAAGAGAATCCATGACGCCTTCGCGTTTGGCCTTGCAGTAATGCGTGTAGAATTCATCGTTAAACGCCTTAAGGTCCACATTGGCGGCGTCCAAGAGCCCTTTGGAGTCATCAAGCATGTCACGGGTCATATATCCATTGGTCACGAAGACGTTCAGCAGCCCATGCTTTTTCGCTTCGCCCATTGTCTCACGGGCCAATTCGTAAAAAATCGTGGGTTCCGTGTAGGTGTAGGAAATGCTCCGGCAACCATTTTGCAGCGCCCAAGCCACTATTTCCTCGGGACTGTAACTTTCCCCTTCTATTCGGCCGAATTCGTGAGGCATCTGCGAAATTGAGTAATTCTGACAAAAGGAGCACCGGAAATTGCAGCCCACTGTGGCAATCGAAAAAGAGCGGGAACCGGGAGCGAAGTGGAACAGCGGCTTTTTTTCTATGGGGTCAACATTCGTTGACACCACCTTGTCATAAACGAGCGTGTAAAGCGTGCCTTCCGAATTCTGGCGCACTCCGCAAATACCTTTCTTCTGATCCTTAATGACGCATCCGTGACGGCAAAGCCGGCATTTAACCACATTGGATTCCATGCGGTCCCATAGAATGGCTTCTCTCATCGTTCTCGCTCCTTGAGAGCATGCAAGAGCCGAGGACCAATCCCGTCAAAGCTGCCATTAGACATTATCAACACCACGTCCTCGGACTGAAGCTCCTGCGCCAAATAATTCAATATTTGATCTGTATCATCAAAGGCCAACGCTTTCGTGCCCCTTGCTCGCAAATCCGCGGCCAGGCGATGGGAATTGAATCGGTCCGATTCAGGCAATTCGTCCGCTCCTCGCGGCTCCCTCAGGGCCACCAAGCCGACTCCGACAAAAGCTGTAACATACAGGTCCTGGAAAATAGCTCTCCGACTGGTGTTGGTACGAGGTTCGAACACCGCGACCAGGCGCCGGTTTGGAAAGCGCCTCTGAAGTCCTTCGCAGGTGACTTTGACAGCGCTGGGATGATGGGCGAAATCGTCTATGACGGTTATCCCATTCGCTTGCCCCAGGACTTCCTGTCTTCTTTTGACGCCTTCATAGGACCCAAGAGCCGAGACGGCCTGCCGGGGGTCGATACCAGCCCTCTCTGTCGCGGCTATCGCAGCCGTGGCATTGAGTAGGTTGTGCAATCCTACTACCGGTAAAATTCCTGAAGCCACCTCGCTGCCGTTCCTTA
>Ga0172371_10006308_pt1 | contig 17296 bp, 26 predicted proteins | sample Lak12m_FD_114543 | JGI IMG/M metagenome (GOLD analysis project Ga0172371, IMG submission 114543) | Freshwater microbial communities from Kabuno Bay, South-Kivu, Congo - kab_022012_12m | ecosystem: Environmental > Aquatic > Freshwater > Lake | place: Democratic Republic of the Congo: South-Kivu...
GAATTACTAAGGAATTACTAGAAGATGCGAAATGGAATTTACTACAAAGAAACATTATGATTGGAGGAAAGAGATTTGCTGAGAATGAAAATAAACTTGTTATTACTGCGCTTGATGGTGCTGCTAATACAGTTTCTGGTGGTGCTGCAATTACAATTGCAAATATCACTTCAGGAATGCAATATCTAGAGGACAGTGATTTTGAGCCTACTACACTATTAGTTGGTAATGAAGTATTAAACGACTTGAGAAACATTGATACATTTGTTGAAGCTGACAAATCAGGTTCAACAGAAATGTTAGACAACGCTTTCAAGGGAAGATTATACGGAATGAATGTTATAAGGTTCAGCACTAATGCTGCACCATCTACAACTTATGCAAAATATGCATATATTTTAGATAAAGCACAAGCCTATTGTATAGTAGAGAAAAGACCTTTAACGGTAGAAAATTTCTCTTTGCCTTCAAATGACATGTCTGGAGCATCTTTAACACACAGAATTGCTGTGAGTTTATTAAGGTCTTCAGCTGTTGCAAAAATAACTACTAGTTAGTTATTGGCTTAGGAAAATATTTTTTTTAATTATTTTTTTATTTTTTAAAAAATAAAGGCTATTAGAGCCGGAGTATAGAGGAGAGGAGGCGACAAATCTCTAACTATATGCAAATCTAATATCATATTAATAACTCAAAAAGGAGGATAAAATAAAATGGGAGTATCAGATGGATTAGGATTTGAAGAAGTAAACCAAAGTGTTACAAGCACGGAAACCATTAGTGGTAACTATGTTTATGCAACTACATCTGTTAATAGCGCATTAGTTAATGGCACAACTATTAGTGGAACAACAATAAAAGGAACGACAATAAGTGGAACAAATATACTTAATTCACAAGGATTAATGTATTCTATTGGAGTTGGTAGTCCAGTAACATATGGAGCTAAAATATTAGCAGGTAGTATTGCAACTGCCGCTGGTAGTGGAGCATTTATTCCTTTTGGAGCATTATTTACTAATAATCAATATAAAATCACATTTGGCAATGTAGCAGGAAGTGATGTTGCTTTTGTATCTGGAACTGCACATCGTTCGGGTTGTGCAATTGTAGGTGCACCATCACAAACTTATAACTATATAGCTATAGGATTTTAATATTAAATAAATAAAAACAAACAATGGCAATAACAACAACAGGTTCAACTGTTCAAGGTTTAATCCAAGGATTAGCTGGTGGAGTTTCAAATACATTTGGAAAGATTTTAAATGTAAATGGAAATCCAGACGGAAAAGTTTCATGGACACCATTAAGCGGTATAGCTTATGATGTTGACAATGGAACCTTCTACATGTATAAAGGTGGAAGTTCTTGGAGTGGATTAGCTGTAGCTTAATTAGATTTCTTAATCTTTTTAACGCCGAAGTGCATGGCTATGAACAGCCGATAAGGAAAATGAAAACGAGTATAAATTTTATGATTAAATTAAATATTATAAATGGAGGTCTATAAAAATGGTTCGTGAGAATAGAATAAAAGATTACACATTTCAAGCAATAGCTGGAGATGCAACTACAATTACACAATATACAAACCACGTTCTTAATGGAGAATTACTAAGAGTTAATTCTTTTGCTAATTTTACTGGTTCAGTTATATTAAAAGAAAGTGGAACTGGATTACAATTTTGTAATTATTCAGTAACATCTGGAACTAATACTTGGAATAATTTCAATTTTTCAACTACAACAGGTAGTTTTTGTATTAACAATAATTTATCTTTAACAGTTGGAAGTTTAGCATCTGGAACAGCAGTAGTGTTTGGTCCGTTGCAGATTTTTTATAGATAATAAAATATAAAATGGTAAGTAAAAGCAATACAAATACATTTGTTAAAATAACAAATAATGACGTTTATAATAAATTAATTCAGTTAGAAAAATCTATAGCTGATTTTCATATTACAAACATTGAGCAACACAATTCAATAATAGCAAAACAAGATTACACTAACGGCCGTGTAAAGAAAAGCATGTGGATTGCATCTACTGCTATTACAATTAGTTTAATGGCAATAGGATTTATATTTCAGGTGATAATAAAATGAGCAATTGGAATATAGGTTCTGTTTCTTTACACGTTGGAAATTTAGTTGGCTGGAATTCACTTGGAACTATTAGCGGAACTACATTAAATAATATAGTAGAACAATCTGTTATTTATGTTGAGCAATATACTACACAAGATATAAATACTAATAATATTGCTGAAAAATATCAACCGGTTATTGTTAAATTAACTCATGCTGATGTTTTAATATCATTAGAAAGTCAACAAGGTGGAATAGATAGTGTTAGTTTAGGAGATTTAAGTGTTAGTCAAGGTGCTGGCGGCGGAAGTGAATTAGCAAAACAACTTAAAGAAGAAGCAAATTTAAGATTAAAAGAATTACAACGAACAGTTAGATATACAAGAGTAATAGGCGGTTAAAATGGAAATAAAAAATTTCCTTAATGACGGATTAAAATTTATTAATTCTGCGGGTGCATTACAAACACAAATAGATGTTTATAATTATTATTTATCTGGAACAAATACATCTGGATTATATGATGATGAAATAACACAAACAAAAACTGGTTCTTTTAGTTTTAGCGGATTAGTATTTCCTATGTCGTCTAAATTTGGAAGTGAAGAGGCTTTATTATTACAACAAGGCAAAGTATTGCTTCAAGATAAAGTTTTATATTGTGGCAGTGTTAGTTTAGAAGGAAGCGGTTTAGTATTTAAAATTAATAATCAATATTATAATTTAATAGAAAACGGAATTCATACTTATTCTGTTACTGGTAGCACAATATATAATAAAATATATATTAGATATAATACTGGTAGCATTTTATGGTAAAAATAGAAGTTTTAAATATTAAAGAAGTCAAAGAATTCTTAGAAAGTAAAAACGAAAAAGTATTAAGTGAAGCAGAAAAAGCGATTGCAATGGCAACATTATATGTAGAAGGTGAAGTTAAATCTTCTATTGCTGGACAAAGAGCAGAACCACGAAGCGTTGATACTGGACAATTATTAAATAGTGTAACATCTAATTCTAACGGGCTGCAAGGCACTGTAAGTTCTGACGTAGAACAAGCATTATATATGGAATATGGCACAGTTTATATTCCGGAACGTAGACATTTTAGAAATACACTAGCTAGAAACCAAGAAAAAATTAATGATTATATAAAAGCTGCTTGTGAAAAAGCAACTAAATAATATTATTATAATTTAAATATTTATAAATTAACTTATTATTTTTCTATTATAAATATAAGTCAAGTGAGATTTATACTTTAATCCAAGTGAGGAAATAATATGATTAATAGTGCAACATTTTTATCAGATATAATTTTATTTATTAGAACTACATTAAGAACTAATTTAACAGACCCACTTTCTCGTTCTGGAACTAATTTTGTATTTACTTCTTTTCCTAAAGAAAATACAGTTTATCCATTAGTTACAATTAAAGGAACAAACATTAAAACAACAAAATTAGGAATGCAAAGTGAAACATCGTTAGTTGATATTAGTTTAGAAGTTCAGGTATATGCTCGCAATGTAAAAGAAGCAGACAATTTAACACAAGAAATAATTAATGATTTAAAAAATGCACAATTTGGCACAGGTTCTACAACAGTAGAAGAAATATACGGATTTAATCTTAATAGTTGTGTGCCAATAGAAGAATTAAATAATAATATGACTATTCATAGACGAGTTATGGACTTTAGTTATAAAGCAATTTTAACATGATTAAAATAAATCAAAAAGGAGGTAAAAAATGGGAAATTTAGTAGCAGATTTAAATGCAACAATGTTTAAATTTGAAAGTGGAACATATGCTGTTCCTTCTGGAACTTCTGGTAATTGGCTTGGATTAGTAACTAATACTGAGATAAGTGAAAATATGAATGTTCAAGAAGTAAGATATGCTGGAACTTCAAATAGAAATGTTGGAATATTTATAGACGGTCCACAGGATTATGAGTTTACAGTTACTATGCATCCACAAAACTTTAGAATGCTTGGTTATGCATTAGGAAGTATAGTTGATGTATCTGGAACTACAAATCAGCACAGAATGAGTGAGATTAATAGTGATGGAAGTTATGCTTATACATCAGGAATATTAAATCCTTTTGCTTCCTTTACATTAATTGACCAAAAGAAAGGCGTTGCAGATGGAAAACATTTAATCAAAACATTAAATGGTTGTGAAGTTAATAGTTATTCTATTAGTGCAAGTGAAGGCGAAGTTGTAGAAGTTGAAGTTGGTGGAATGGGACAAGTATTAATATAATTCAAGACCGTATGTATGGAGCGATGTAAAATTACATATGCCATCTGGAACAAGTATTAATACAGCTAAATCTATTAATTGGAATGTTGAAAATGGTTTAGAGCCAAAACATTACATGAATGGAAGTAGAGTTATTGCAATTGCTGTTCCATTGAATAGAGATTATTCAACAGATGTAACTGTAGATGCAACATCAGAATTAGCTGATACAATATATAATCAATATTGGTTAGGCGGTTCAACATTCAACGCAATGTTAGCATTAGAACAAAGTTCAACTAAAAACTGCTTTATTGTTATGAGCGGATGCAAGGTTACAGAATGTAGCACACCATCACCAGCAGAAGGTGTAAATGAAATGTCATTTACATTTAAAGCTAATAGTGTAATAGCAACAGGTAGTGATGCAGTTCAACGATACAATCCTTGGTAGGATAAATTAATTTATTTTTTTAATCTTTATTTTTTAAGATTAGTAGACAATTAAATAAACGGAGGTTTATAAATGGAAAAAGAAATAGTTATAGGTGATAAAAAATTTATTGTAAAAGAAATTAAATATAAAGATTTAATTTCTAAAACTATGAATACATCTAAAGAAGATGCTGCAAAACAATTAATATTAATGTCAGTTGGAATAACAGAAGAGGAATATGATAATCTTTCTATGAAAGAAGGCATAACACTTCAAAGAGCAGTAAATGATATTAATGGTTTAAACGAAGATTTTTTATCTCAAACTCCACTAACAAAATAATAAACGAGTTAGCAATCTGTGACCATTTTAAGTGGAGTTTAACAGATGTTCGTAATCTTTCTATTATAGATAGATTAACAATTAATAAATATTTTAAAAAATTGGAACACGAACAAAAGAAAGCATCAAGAAAAATTAAAAAATGAAGGACATATTAATAACAGTATTATTAGGCATATTTGCTTTTCTTAGTGGCTACTTTGATTTTTTACTATTTGATATTATATTTATAGGCTTATTTATTGAGCGATTATATAATTTATATTCTATTATTAAATTTAAAATAAAACATGGCAAACGAAACTGAATTACAAATACTTATTAAGGCGATAGACGAAGTATCGGGAACAGTAAAAGATATTGAAAAAACTGTTTCTGGTATGTCTAAAGAAGTAACTAAACAAACAGCGAAAACTGAAAAAGCATTTCAAAGTTCTACAGATAGTTTATTAGCACTTGGAAATGCTGCTTCAAGCGTAGATAGAATATTTGATAGTTATCAAAATTTACAATTACGTTTAGAAAATGCAGCAATACGAGTAGAGGAAGCACAGAAAAATCAAAGGGATGCACAATATAATTTAAATAAAGTTATGTCAGATGGCACTGCGACAGCAGAAGATATTGCTAAAGCACAAGATGATTTAGATACAGCAACAAATAGAGTTACTGTTGCTATGAACAATCAAGCAAGAGCAGGAAATGCAGTGGTTGGAACATATATTAATATTGGGGTTCAAGTTGTTACTTTAATAGCAAGCCTTCCTAAATTATGGGAAAGTGTTGTAATTCTCGGAAAAGCTATTTGGGGCTTAGTTCCAGCATTAACTTCTGTTACAGTTGCTGGTGCACCGTTATGGATAATAATATTAGCAGTTATTGCAGCACTTACTTTAATTGGTGTTATAATATATCAGGTTGTTCAAATCATGAAAGTGTTAAGAGAAAGTTGGGACCAAGTTGTATTTAGCATGAAAGCAAAAGTCATAGATTTAGTTAGAATTTTTATTGAAACATTCACAGTATTAAGAAAAATTTGGGTTCAAGTTTGGGGTAATATATTTAATTTCTTTGCATCTATTTGGAATAGTATTGTTCAGGGTGCAGCTAATGGAGTAAATAAATTATTAGCATTTATAAGAAAAATCGTTGATGCATATAACGCAGTTGCAGGAAGATTAGGTTTAGGTAGAATATCATTTAATGTTCAAGATGTAAATTTTAGTGGTGCAACAATAGCATTAAAAAATATAAATGAAGAAATAGCTCAAATAAATAAAGAAAGAGATGATGCAGTAAATAGTTTAGATGATATATTAAGAGCTTGGGCTAAGCCACAATTAGACGCAATGGATAATGAAAAAAAGATTACAGAGGAATTAAAAAAACAAGCAGAATTACAAGAAAAGATAAAAGATTTAACTGGATATAAAGTATTATATTCAAGAGACCCAACAACGGGAAAAATAACATATGGAGATGTTTATAATCCAAATGCAGGTTTCAGTCAAAGTGAATTTGAAAGTAGAGCAGCATATGAACAAGCAAAATTAGGAGCAGGAACTACAATTACAATTGATAATATTTACGGCGTAGACCCAGATGAAATATCAGAAGCATTAATGGAAAAACTTAGAATGAAGACAACATTAGGAATGTAAAATGGTAATATATTCTTCTATATATATTAATGGTTCAGAAGTAAGTGATACTTTAAATTATAGTGTTGAAAAAGCAATTGGTGAAAATAATAGTGCGTCGTCGTTTGAAGCATCATTAGATAATTTTAATGGATATAATAAAAATCAGTTTGAAGTAGGTGACGAAGTTACAATATATGCAGATGTAGGTTCCAATCCTCCAACTACTAAAATATTTACAGGAATTCTAGAAGATATTAAATTTGATGGTAAGGGAGTAAAAGAAAAACTTAAATTAAGCGGTAGAGATTATACTGCACGATTAATGGATAGAACCGTAGAACCAGAAGTTTATACTAATTTGCAAGCTGGAAGTATTGTAAAAGATATTATAACTAAATATACTAATGATATATCAACTAGTGGTGTTCAAATATCTGGAACTGCTGTAATAGAAAGAATATCATTTAATCATTTGCCTGTATTTGATGCTGTTAAAAAAATGGCAGACCAAGCTGATTATACTTTTTTCATAGATACAAATAAAGACTTACATTTTGAACCTCGTGGTGGCAGTGCTAGTGGATTTACATTTGATAGTGGAAATGTTATTGCTGCTAATTTTAAGGAACAAAGAGATACATTATTTAATAAAGTTTGGGTTTATGGCGATAGATATTTAGACGGATTTAAAGAAACATTTGTCGCAGGAAGTCCAACTGGTGGAAGTGTATTTAATTTATTATATAATCCTCATAACACAGAAGTAACAGTTGGTGGAACAGCAATACAACCCGGTGCAATTGAAGGTATAGCATCTTCTCCGGGAAGTAATGTTAAATATTTAGTTAATTATGATGATAAAAGAATTACATTTACATCTGGAACTACGCAGGGAGATAATGTTCCTGCATCTGGAGCAAGTGTTGTTGTTAATTATCAACGTGCATTACCAATTGTAAAAGTTGGAGATAATGAAACATCTAAAGCTCAATATGGAGAAAGAGTTAAAGTCATCGTAGATAAAGATATTAAAGACCCAGCAACAGCAGAAGCATTAATGCAAAGAGAATTAGAAAAATCTGGTGACCCAAAATTGCAAGGAACATTAGAAATAAGAGGTGTAACTAATATTATTCCTGGACAAACATGTATTGTTAATCTTCCCAATCATAATGTTATTAATGAAACATATGATATATTAGAAGCAACTTATGATTTTAATAAATTAAGTAATCTATCTGAAGAAGTTTTATCTATAAAGGTAAACGAAAAACTTCCAGATATTACAGATACAATGAAAGATATTCTTAATGGACTTAGAAAGGTGCAAGGACAAGATATTAGTGATAGTGATACAATTACACGATTTCAATATACAGCAGGAAGTGTTGGAGTTAGAACAAGTGGTTGTGTTGTTTACAGTAGAAGTATTGCTGGAGAAGGATTAATATGGGGTAATACAGCATTTGGAATATGGGAAACAGGAAAGTGGAAAGACCCTAGAGCTACATCTATGATTTACGATAGTTCTGTTTATGGTTTATATGATATTGCTTTGTATGGTGGAGCAGGTGGAAACGGATTTATATTAGGTAATAATTCATTTGGAATATTAGGAACAAATTCGTTAGGAAATGCGTTAGGACAATGGGTATTATTATGGAGTGGTTGTTATTTTTAGCATGAAAGGAGGATTAAAATGATTACAAATTATGGAAAAAATAGAGTTGCATTATTAGTTGGAGGAAGTGCTACCAATTATCCTACTTACTTTTTATTAGGTATAGGTAGTGGAACAGCAGCAGTAACACAAACTACTCTTATATCAGGTAGTGATGCACAAATATTTACATCTACAACTTATCCGACTGCGTATAAAGTAACATTTCAAGGAGATTGGAACAGCGTAGAAATGAGTGGAATACAACTAAGAGAGTTTGGAGTATCATCAGGGAGTATTGTAAACGGTAGTGTTTGGTCTAGAACTGCGCTACCAGCATTAACTTTTGATGGAACTAATGAATTAAGAATAGAATCGACCTGGGAGGTATATTAAATAATATTATTTTAATTTAAATGTTTATAAATTAACAATGATATTTTTTAATATTAATATGCTTAGTATCTTAAATAAATTCTTAACAGAGCTTAAAATATAAAATGACAATACCTTATACATTTACAAATGGAACTGTAGCCAATGCTAATGAAGTTAATTCTAATTTTACTGCTGTGCTTTATAATAATAGATGTAAAGAAAAGGTTCCAACACTTGCAGGAACCTGGGATACAAGCCCAACAAATTTGAATAATATAACGGATGAAGATTTATCTACTGGAACAGGCACAGGAACAGTTGCTGAAAGTCAACAAGCAGATATTGTCATAGATTTGGGGCAAACATTTTTATATCATAGAATGTATGTTAAATTTGATTATGTAAGAAATAGCAATGGAGCATTTTATGTAATAGATGATAATAGTATTATTAAGGAGTATAGTGCTACAGCTAATGTAAGTGAGTTCTTAGATGCCACAATTACTGCTCCTCGTTCAACAAGATATATAACATTACGGCTTTCAGCTTCATCTGTTGCAGATACAATAAAAATTTATGAAATTTGTTTATGGTGATTAAAAAATGACAAACGAAGGAACATTTCCAAAAGTACCAGGTGATATTGCTTATTCCAGCGAAGCAAATATGTTTAATCCTAAAATAGTCGGTAATTGGAATCAGTATAATTCAGCAGTAGGAAGAAGTGGAACCTCACCTACAACTGTCGGGGCAATAGGAAGTACAATTAATTATAATGCAGCAAGTGGTATATGTTATAAATTTTTTAAATTAGAGGGCACTGTAGATGCTCAATATTCTGCAGGAGATATAGTAAGTAAGTCTCAATTTTGGATAAGTGGTCCTGGAGTAAATATGGCCGTAACTCCTATCAAGACACTAAATGGTAGAGCAAATTTTCATATAATGAATACCGTTTTAACATCTGGAACATTGACAGCATCTGGTGGAAATGTAGGCAGTAATTATGATTTTACTATTCTAGCTTGTAATAATAATAATGCAACAAATGTTTCAGTTAGTGACTTTGTTGTATGGGGACATTAAAATGGTAAAAAAATTATTAACTAAAAAAGAAGGAGTAGACTTATGACAGAAGGAGTATTCCCAAAGGTTGATGGAGATATTTTATATGCATCAGAAGCTAATAATTTCTATAAAAATGGATATATTACAGCAGGTTCCTTTTATGCATCGACCACTAGTGGAACTGCAATACAAGATATAGGTAGTTTTGTAATTCCAGCAAATACTCTTGGAAGCATTTATGCTTTAAATATAGGATATTCTGCAACTAAAGCAAATAATTCAACAGTAATTTATTTTGGTATTTCTGGTACTACTGGAAATAATGAGGGTTTTGTTGGAGCTGGTGTAGGACAATCAAGCAACACAGCAACAGGCTACATTAATATTTTTGGTGGAAATATTTTAGGTAATTTTAATATGAGCCTTTATGGAAATGCAAACGTAGAACTAGATAATAATGACAGCACTGCGGCTGCTTATGGTGCAAGAACTTTAAACAATGTTACAAATAATGTACCACTTGTTTGTAAATTTAGAGCAAAAGTTGCAGCAACTGACGATGCTAAAATAACTTATTTATGTTTACAGGGAGGAACATCATATTAAAATGGAATACAAAATAGGACAAATATATTTTTGGAAAGATACGGATAGTCTATTTGGAAAACTAATTGATTTCTATAACATTAAAACATTTGGAAAAAGTAATACTACACATTGTGGTATCATAGCAGAAATTAGTGCAGATAATGTTTTGATATATGAAGCCGGAGATAAAGGATTTGAGAAAAGTGAATATCCTAAGTCCTGGTTAGATAATAAAATAACATCTGGAAATGTAATGATAGGAGAAGTAAATGAAAAGATGTTTAATGTTAAAAATAATTGTGAAATATATATCGGAGTTAAATATAGTTGGATAGACATAGTTATGATTACACTAAAACTAATTGGTTTAAAAATAAAATTGCTAACAGGAAAGAAAGAGATTATATGTAGCGAGGCAGTTAATTATGTAGTTTATGATAGTACTAAGAAAACAAATTTTGCTGCTGAATATGGAATTAATCCTGATGCTGTAACGCCTCAACATATATATCAATCTAAACAAATTACAATAGTTTCAAAATGAAGATAATAAATGGAAGTCCAATGTTCTCTCTATATAGGGAAGACTGGAAGAAGGTAGGAAAAGGAGCTTTGATAGCAGTTGGTGGAGCCATATTAACCTATGGAACGCAAATACTAACAAACTTTGATTTTAAGACATATGGTCCTATCATTACTGCAGTCTGGTCTATATTAGCGAATTTAGGATGGAAGTGGATTAAAAATAATCAAAATAACTAAATCTTTATAGCTTCTTAGATTTAGCTTTATTTACTATCACCGATTATTAATTGAATAGAATGAAATTTACGTTAATTAAATACAAAAAAGGAGGTTAAAAAAATGACAAACGATAAAGCAATAATAGTACTGGCCATACTGTTGGTAGCTTCTTTGATGGCTTTAACTGGAGCATTAGTTTATGCTAATACACATGTTGAAGTGAAAGAAGTTAATAACACTGTGACCGTTGAGAAAACTGTAGTAGTTGATAGTAACAAAACTAATGATTTGTACAATTACTTTGCAGAAGATATCCAAGACAAAAAGGATGAAGTATTACAAAATGATACTGCTAAAAGTTTAGTACTTGCTGAAATAGCAAAGAAAGACTTTAAGAAAGACCTTGTTGCATTATTAAATGATAATTCTATTGAAAATCAATCTGTTGAAGATTATAAGGATATAGAAATTTATTATTCTAATATTGAGGATTCTAGTATAGATGACACTGATGCCGAGGTTGAAATGTTAATTAAAGTTAAAGGCTTTAATGATGGTGATACTGAAGACGACTTTAAAGCAAGACTTACTGTTACATTTAATGTATCAGAACTTGTGGTTGAAGATAATTTTGAAGATGCAGATGTTGAATACACTATCTCTTTAGAAAAAGTTTACGCTAAGTAATTAGATAGACTTTAAATTTTTATTTTTTATTTTGATTGATTGAATATATTAGAATTATTAGTTATTAACCATCTTTTGGTTAAAGAAAATGATGGACTTGGAGTGAATTGAACACTCGATTATTCGTTGCAAACGAATCGTTTTACCACTAGACTACAAGCCCAATAAACATTCTGATGCTTTTTGTGCGGTAATATCCCATGTGAATAACTTAGAAGTATTGTGTGCTAGTGTTGCTTTCAAAGGAATTTCAGCCTGATTATCATAGATATATCTTAATTGCTTTCTTATTTCATTTATACTTGGTATCTTCCATTTTGTTTGTTCATACATTACATTCCAAACTACCTGCTTCATTTCTCCGTCTTTTAACTCCCAACCATTTTCTTTATTACAAAAATCTGTTTGAACACCAAAATTAGTATACAATACTGGAAGTCCGCAAGCCATAGCTTCTAAAGCATTTAAATTGAACCCTTCTGCTAAAGAAGTAGTTACAAATACATCACCAATATTATAAAAATCATTTAATTTAGAATATGGAACATCTTCAATATTAAATGCAATATTGGGTTTGTCCTGATTTTGTATATCTAATTCTTCAATATTTTTATCTAACAGCTCTTGTGTCAATCCATACGCCAAATTAACTTTAATTAACAATCTAACTTTATCTTTACTTGTAAATTCTTCCATATATGCCTTAATTAAATAACTTAATCCCCCTCTATCTAATACCCCTGATGGCCATCCTTTATTAGATATAAAAGTTAATACATCAGATTTAGGTTTGGGAGATAAAGGATAGAAGATATCTGGATTAACTCCGTGCGAAATAATTTTAACTTTGTTCCAAAATTGTTTATCTTTTTCATACATATCTATTGATGCATCCTTATCATTAACACTTAATTCTGACCTGGCATCTCCATCCCAATAAGTATTCCAAATAGACATTTTAGTATGCCTAGATGGTGTCCAAATTTGTACTATTCTTTCATCTAAAAATACATCCAACCAACTTTCCGGAATTTTATCTCCTTCCCATACGCAAAATCCTATAAACTTTCTATTAGGATTAATATAAAACTTCCAATTATATGGTAAATCTATAGCTATATCTACTTCACCATCATCTGGATTTCTATTCATCATTTTCATTTCTTCATCATCTACCATACTTAACCAATTAGCAGGTCTATTAGTAATAACACAAACTTCATGATATTTATTTAATGCTTTAGCTAACTGTTTTGTATGCGAACAATATCCACTACTTCCAAACCAATTGCCTAGTATATTTATTTTCATTTTATCATATCTCCTATCTTAAGAGTCGATTTATTATAAACTAAATTAGCAGAACTTGCTATATCTAATTTATTAAACTTCTTAGGTTTAACCTTTAATTTATCATAATACTGTTTAAGGAAATCTCCTTTATCTTTAAATAATTTCTTAGTAAATATTTCAAATTGTTCTTGATTAAATGCACCTAAATTCATTGTATCCCTTTCTCCTCCTGATGGTGTCATTAGATGCCAGCAAATAGCTTTAGTATTACATCCTATCTTAAATCCTGCTGTTATAGCCTTCCAGCTAAAATACTGTTCTTCTCTAAAACCATTCTTACTTAATCTGTTATCATAATCTACGCCTGCTTCAAACACCTCTCTTTTAATCATAGCACAAGAACGAAAGTGCGGCGATGGAAGGATGACTTCGTCATCATAAAGAAAGCCGCAATCATCAAAGTTTGCTATCAATTCTCCTTTATTATTAAGTTCACAATAACCAATTATGGGCTCAACATCTTCAACTCTTCTTATTAATTCTGGTGCTGCAAATGTAGGAACTACTCCAGACGCTATATCATATCCTGCGTCTATTACTTTTAATAATTGTTCTATATAATTACTTTCTGCAACACTATCATCGTCAATACGAACAAATAATTCATAGTCATATTTTAATCCTTCTTGCATTAGTTGTTGTCTCATTTTACTAACGCCACTACTTATATCGTTTCTTAATAGAATAACATTATGTCCTTCTAATTTTAATCTATTTAATGTATAAGGAATAAAATAATAATTAGTTATAGGTGTTCCTCCTGCATCGTCTAAAATCATAATATCAAAATATTTATATGTTTGAGTTCGTAAACTATTTAATAATAGTGCTAATTCTGTTGGTCTATCACGAGTTCCGATTGTTATAAGTATTTTATTTGACATCTTTAAATTCTCCTAATTTATGTTTTTTTCTAAAATATAATGCATGTTTATCTATTATTTTTTGATTTTCATTAAAATGTTCTCCGGTTCTATGATGGTCTACCCAAAAGTCTGCTTCAAGAATACTTAAACCTGCATTATAAACTCTATAACTATAATCTATGTCGTCTCCACAGCCAGGATTAAATTCTGTATCAAATACACCAATTTTATTAATTGTTTCTCTTGGAATATACATAGACCAAGTTCCAACCCACATTAAATCTTTTAAATATGTATCTCCACTAATTCCGCCGCCTCTAATTGTTGTTATTAAACCAACATTATTAACACTATTTCTAATTCTAACTAGATGAGCTAACCAATCTCTATTATATAATCTTGGAATAATAACATCTGATTGTGTAATATAAACATCTAAATCTCCGGCCATTTTTATACCAAAATTTAATGCACTAATTAGTCCTTCTTTTTTTGTATGATAAACAACTATTTGTTCAAATATTCTTGCATAATCATCAACAACTTCTGCAGTTCCATCTGTGCTTTCGCTTTCAATTATTATTAATTTAAATGGATATTTAGTATTTAATATAATAGAAGTAATTGCAGCCGTTACGCATTGAATACAATTATACACGGGCATTATGATAGCAACGGGTCTAGTATATACCATTTTGTAATATCCAATTATTTATTTGTTTTAATCGTTTATCTATTGTTATCTTTGGTCGTTTAAATTTTATGTATTTTTTTGGTTTTTCTTTTGCTAATAAATTATGAATTATTGGTTTATTTTTTCCAGCAATCTTAATTATTTTCTTAGCTAAATTATTAATTGTTATGTATTCTCCACCAGCATCAATTATTTTGTTTTTATATTTTAAATTTTCCATAATTAAATCAAATAAATCTGTAATCCAAACAAAACTTCTTTTTTCTTTGCCAGTGCCTCGTAAAGCTATAAACATATTATCACCATAAGCTTGGCGAAATAATGCCATAATAACTTGTTCTCTTTCTGCATATTTAGTATCTTCTAGTCCATAAATATTTTGTGGTCTAACTATTAAATAATCTATATTAGTTTCTTTTATCATTTCTTCTGCAAATGCTTTTTCTTTTCCATATGCATTATTATCATATACACATGAACTAGAAAAATATACTAATTTTTTTGCATAGTATTGAGCGTATTTAATAACATTCGCATCTAATTTAGCATTTTCTCTCATAATATGACAACCGCTTTGTTCTATATAATTAATGCCACCAACATCACTAGCTAAATGAAATATAATATCCCACTTATCTATATTAAACAATTTTGGCACATCATCTCTTAAATCCATATACATTCCATTTTGTTTATAATCTCCAATAATATCAATACCAAAAACATCATGTCCTTTATCTTTTAAATAATTATACAAATGATGTCCTACAAACCCTTGACTTCCTGTTATTAATATTCTCATTTTACTGCCTCCAAACACATAATTAATTCATCTCCATACCCTTCTGAATTAGGCATATCTGGAACACTTGCTCTATTTACTTTATAAAATACTAATTTAAATTTATAGCCTGTATCTTCTTGTCTGTTCCAATCTGTAAAAAATATCCAACTATTTTCTTCAAAATGAGTTTTATGTTCGGGTGAATTTCTCCACCCAATTCCAATAGGAACAATAATAGATGCAAAACAACCAGGTTTTAATACTCTCCAAATTTCATACATGACAAAATGCAACTCATCTGGATTAACGTGTTCTAAAAAGTGTTCACTATAAATTTCGTCTATACTATTATCGTCAAATGGTAAGCCTTTCTCTAAATCTCTAACTATATCAGGATTACTTTTTGGATTAGCATCAATGTTAATATAACCACTATATCTTTTTCGTCCACTTCCTAAATTTAATCTTTTTGTCATTTTTTAACTCCTATTAACATTTGTTGAGCAAACGGCCAGTCGGCTGGAACATCAACTATATTAAAATATTTATTTAAAATCTCAAGCCATTGTTCTTTAAACATTTTTATTTTGTGAGTTTTATCTGCTTCTAAATTAGGGTCTCCTCTAAACGGTATAGAAAACAAATAAAATTTAGTATTTATTTTAGACATATTTTCTAATGCTATTTCTAAATCTTTCTTTTCTAAGTGTTCTAATATATCAATTAACATAACTAAATCATATTGATTATTATCATTATATGTTAAAATATTTCCTTGTATTAAATTTAATTTATAAGGATTAGTTTTAACTGCATAGTTACTTAACTCAACACCCGTATAATTATCGCCATGATAATTAGCAACATATCCATAAGGACCAAACCCTGCACCTATATCTAATACACTAAACTTTTCATTTTGTTTAAACATATTTCTCCAAGTTTTATATAAAATAAAATGTTTCATTTCAACACCCCTATTCATAAAATAAAATACATCTTTATCTATTCCAAAATTATTCCATATAATTTCTGGAACATCAACTAGATTGAGTTGTTTATTAGGATATGAACCAGTTAAGTGTTGTAAATACCAATTATCTAAAAAATCTTTTGTATGCATATTGCTATGCTTTAAATTTTTCTCATATCGTTTTTTAATTTCAAAGCAGTGTTGTATATGAGCTAAATGCCAAATAGTTGTGCCTATAAATTTACCCATAAAGGTTTGTTCTAATTCTTGTCCCTCTGGAACTACTTGTATTTTAGGTTGTAAAACTGGGTGTTCAACTTCGGGATAACTTCCAACTTCACTTATTTTAAATAATCTATTTAAAACAAAATGTTCTTTTTGTGTTGCATCTTCATGGCCTAAATCTCCATGAAAGTGTCTCATTTTAATAGAATAAAGACCGGGAACCCCTTCCTGGATGAAATTTTTAATTTTAGAAAGGTCCTCAACTACTTCGTCTGCATCTAAACATAATGCCCAATTATTAGGATATTTTTCTTTTAAATACTTTAAATAGAAATTTCTTTGTTTCCCATTCATTGTTTTATCTTCCTGATTGTATTCGTTAGTTATAAAATGACAATTATATTTTTGGCATAAATTATATGTATTATCTGAACTCCCACCATCTATAAACAAAATATTATCTGCAGTATTTATGCTTTCTAAACACATTGGTAAAAATTTTTCACAATTTTGACC
>Ga0172371_10006309_pt1 | contig 17295 bp, 13 predicted proteins | sample Lak12m_FD_114543 | JGI IMG/M metagenome (GOLD analysis project Ga0172371, IMG submission 114543) | Freshwater microbial communities from Kabuno Bay, South-Kivu, Congo - kab_022012_12m | ecosystem: Environmental > Aquatic > Freshwater > Lake | place: Democratic Republic of the Congo: South-Kivu...
TCAGATTTGTTGACAGATTAGCGCAATATGAAGGCAAAAGAAATCAGGTTTATACTATAGATGGTGGCAAGACAATAGGCATAGGCCATTATCTTGGAACAGAGTCAAGAGCAATATTCCAGAACTTGTTTGGAAACTCTGTAAACTATAATGATGTTTTATCTGGAAAAAGAACTTTAACAGAACAGGAGATACAGAAGCTTGCAGATTATGACATAAAAAGGCATGTTGAACGTTCAAGAGAAATTTTCCCTGAATTTAACTCTTATCCTGAATCTGTCCAGTTTGCAATAGTCGATGCTGTCTATAGGGGAGATATGGGCCCAAGGACTGCCAAGCTGATAAGAGAAGGGAATTTCCTAGCTGCTTCTAAGATGTATCTGACCAGACCAGATTACTTAAATGCAGAAAGATTAGGTCTTGCTGGAATAAGATCAAGGATGGAATCAAATTCACAAGCTTGGGCTAATTATGCAAATGCTTATGATCAAAGAACAGTGCTTATCGCATCTTTAAGCGATTTTGCTCAGCTTATAAACGGAAGATTAGGAGATGGTTATGGGATGAGATTACATCCTATAAAAAATAGGAATCTTATGCATAAAGGGGTTGACATCAAAAAAGCTGATGCAGACATCCAGATCAACGGAAAAGCAATACCTTCTTTGTTTGACGGAAGAGTCTCTTTTGTAGGAGAAAGAGCAGGATATGGTGTTACTGTTGAGATTACAGGAACTCAGGCTGATGGTAAACAAGTTAAGGTAAGATATGCTCATCTGCAGGCTAAAAGCAAAAATCAGGTTCAGGCTGGTCAAGAGATAAAAGCAGGACAAACTATAGGCTTTGTAGGTTCAACTGGCCAGGTTACAGGACCTCATCTGCATCTTGAGATACATGTTGATGGAAAAACAACAGACCCTTCTGATTATCTGGCTTCAAATCCTCAGATAGAACCAATTTCACAGAGAACTCAGATAGCTATGCTGTCGACAGCTCCTAGATTCTATACAGATCCAGATGGAAAGATAGTTGGTGCATTCAGGGTAGAAAATGGCGTTAAGATAACTTCTGTTGATTCAAGTGCTCCTCAAAATCTGAAAGAAGAGATATATTTCCACGAATTGTTGCATAATATTTTTGAAAATAACCCTTCATTGATAAAAAATATAGATGAAGAATCTTTGATTGATGCAATAATCGCAAGATCTAAAGGTGAAACCTTGACAGAAGAACAAGATTCTTTGATATCCTCTTTTAATTCAAGAATAAAAATAAGGACAAGCGCAATAGATGAATCTATACTTTTCTTGACCAATACTGATGAGTCTTTTGATATTGAAGAATATTTCTATGCCCAAGAGCAGGGTATGTTAGTACAGCTAGATTCTATCCTGCAGAAACCTATCTCAGAAGCATCTCTTGAACTCTATGAAAAAGCATATGGACTTTATGATGAAGATATCTCAACATCTGTTGAATATTATACAAATATGTTCTATGATGAAGATGGGACTGAATCAGAATACCTGCAATATCTAGTATCAGTTGAAGCTAAGTTTGCGCAAATCTCCAGACAAGAACAGATGTATGAATCTAATCTTGTACTTTCAATACTTTCAGATCTAGAAAAATCAGGAAGAACCTATGATGAAGATATCTATGCAACTACAAAACCTGGAAAAGGCATAAAAGGAGATTATCTAAGATTGACTGATCTTTTACAAAATCCTTCTTTAGTGACAAATAAGCTTCCTGTTGAGATAAGAGGCAACCAGATATTCAGAGAAGGAAGGCCTATAAACAATGCAGTGATAAACGGAGATTATCTTGAATTTACAGGATATCATTTCACTTCAAGGCCTGCTGCAAACATGATTGAAAGAAATACAGAGTTCTTGGTAAAAAATATCGAAGATCCTTATATCTATCTTCTAGAAAATATGGACTATTATGGGATGACTTCTAATGATATGAGATATATGACAGGAGCTGCATCAGCAACAGATGTAATCTCTGTGACAGTAAGATATCCTTTATCTAAATTATGGGTCAAAGTTGAGAAAAATAGACCTACTCATTTTGCTACAGAAGGAGATATAACCTATGAAAACCTTATTGAAAGAAACGGAAAACTTGTAACTCATACAACCTTCCAAGAGTTTGAACTATTAAGCATACCTTCTTTACAAGAGCAGACTACAGAACAGGAAGATGGTTCTATTAAAGTTGAAGATGATATTGCCCAGGCAATTGCAAGATCAACTGGTATGACTGCAGAACAGGTTGCCAAAACTCTCCAAGATACAACTCCAGAACAAGATGCATGCCGTGTTGGATCTATCGTATGCGGTGGATCCAGCAAAAAATCTGTTACAGAAGCGATTCCAATTATCCTAAACAAAGAAGAAACAAATGCACAAGAAGAATCTTATATCAAAGAAGCTGCTGAAACTCAGACAGATGAAGAAATAAGCCATCCTAAATATCAGTTTTACCAAGCAGCAGATGAGACAGCCACTTTAAGCGACTGGGAAATAAATATCTACAGCTTATGGATACCTAGGAGCGCAGATATAAAAAGGATATTTGAGCAGACAAAATCAGTTTCTACAAACGAGGATCCAGTTATAGTAAGCATCGGTTCAGGAACCTCTTTATCCGAATATCTACTTGCTAAAAAAGGAGCAGAAGTATATTCTGTAGAACCAGATCAGGTACAGATAGATAAAGCTGTTTCAAAATACGACTTTATTCCGCATCCTACATTGCATGATGTTTGGGTGCCGAATCCAAATGGAAAAAATGCAGGTTTAAAATTAACTTTGATTAAAGGAGACTATATAACGTTCAGACAGCAGATAAGACTGCTTGGTGTTTATACAATTGATTATCCTTCTGAAATAACGCAGCTTGAAGATGAGGTAGACTCCTTAAGAAGAGATTTTATATCCAATATGGAACCTCTTGATGAAGAGATTATCATAATAGATAATGAATATTATGAAAAAAGAGATTCTTCACATCAACAAGAAAGAGATTCTTATGAATCAAGGATAGAATCAATAAAACAAAAACAAAAAGACCTTATCGATGATGTTTACAAGCCTATGCTTGAAAAGATAAAAAAAGCAAATGACTTAAAAGCAAGATTTGACCTATCTAGTGCAAAATCACAGGAATCAGAAGGAAAATATGTAGACGCTTTCTTCGCTTCATGGATGCCTGATGGTCTTGATTATTCATTATACAATTACGGAGCAAAGCTTATATTCTACGCAACCGAATCAGGAGGTGCTACGGGAGTTGTTTCAGATTTTACCAACTCTGATCTTGGAGAAGGTTATGAATATGTAAAGACCTCTTTTTTGAAGGACCAGATATTTTTTAGATCCTACGAAGATATTAGATCTTCAAAAGAGATAGACTCCTGGCAAGGTCCTACACACAGAGCAGTATTCCAGGTTATGGACAATTCAAATGTTATCAGGGTATTTGCAAGAAACGATCTTAACATGCAAGGTGAAAGAGGTCCATTTGGGGCAGTACAATATTATTCTCCTTTTGTTCCAAAAGCAGACACAATATTCCCTTATGAAGATGAGCTTTACGGATGGGATAAAGAACTAATTGAAAAAGATAAGTATGATGCAGAAAAATCACCTGATTTTAGGTCAGAAAAAGTTCTTGAAAGGGAAAAAACAAATCAAGAAAAATTTTCAGCAGCATCTCAAATTTCGAATAAAAGATGGGATTCAATATCTACAAAAGAGAAAGCAGAATCTGTTTTAGGCAGGACAGTAACTAATGAAGAATTGGCTGCAATCGAAGAAGCTCACCTTGTGGGCTCAGATGAGATAGGTGAAGACGGTCTTCCAAGACATCTTGGTAATAGGCGTGCAGATGGAACATATAGTTTCAGAGAAGGAACATTAACTGCAGAAAATATAAGAGAAAAACAAAGGATATTAAGAGAGGCTGGCTTTACAGATGATGAGATAAAATCTTTATTAGACTATGGTGTTGCTGGACAGAAATCAAAAACCATCTTAGGAGTTATGGATCTTCAAGATGGTCAGACAATAATAATAGGAAGGCATGCAACCAATGCAGATATATTCATAAGGGCAGTTGATGAAACTCCTGAAAATCTAAGATTAGCAAATTCTATATCAAGGACACATGCTGAATTAAAATATCAGAACGGAAAATTATATATTAAAGACTTAAGAAGCACAGGAGGAACTTTTGTTGACGGAAGGAGGATAGCTCCTTGGCAATATGTTGAGATAACAACATCTTCACAGCTTCAGTTTGGAAATTTTGAATTTACACTTGGAAGCATACCTTCTGGTTTCCAATCATTCACCAAAGATACTTATAAACAATATAGTGAAAATAAAGCTGCTGAACAAGAAGCTGATTCTAAATTGATGGAAAAAGAAGTGAACAAAGTTTACAGGAAAGTTATATCAAGAGCGCATCCTGACAGGTATTCTCAAAGATATAAGTCAGAGGCAGAAGCTTTAGCAAAAAGAGCAAATCAGATAAATGATGACAAAAGACTAAAGTCGCAGACTAAAATTGACAGGTTAAATGCATTATTTTCAGAGATTGAACAATGGGGAGCACCAACCTTGGCACAAGAGATAGAAAAAGAAAAATTAGAACAATCCAGATTAGTTCAAAAGCTTGCTGAAGAAAGAAAAGAAGCAGAACAGAGGAAACAAACCAACGAACAAAGACCATTAAAAGACAGATTTGAGATAAAGTTTACAGATACAAGAAGAAAAAATCAGGTAGGAACACCTATAATTTTGATGGATTTATACTTAGATGGAAATCATGTTGATATCAGTGAACTAACCAACGAACAATTAGCAGCCTTGAGACAAAAAGCAGAGACTTATTAAGGACAATATACAGATAACAACCAAAATCTCATAAAAATGATTAATATGACCCTAGATTATGAACAAGAATAAAAAAAAAAAGCTCAAGAAGATGCGCAGGCAAAACAGAAAGCTGCAGAAGAACAAGTCAGAAAAGAAGCTGAACAAAGAAATCTTGAAGAACAGGCCAGGATAGAGAAAGAACAGGCTGAACAAGCAAGGCAAGAAGCATTAAAAGAATCACAAAGACAAAAACAGGCTGAGATTGAAAATGCTTTGAACAAAGCAAAAGAATTTATCGACAAACAAGATTATGATTCTGCTCTAAAAGAGCTTAATAAATTCCCTTCAGAACTTTCTAATGTAATAAAAGAGACTGAAGAAGCAAAAGAAGCAGAAGAAAAAAGAGCTGCTCAAGAAAAAACAATATTAGAAGAACAAAAGAGACAAACAGAACAGAAAGCAGAAGAAGATAGATTAAGACAAGAATCTGAACAAAGAGCATCAGAAGAACAAGCTAAACAGCAGCAAAAAACACCTCAAGAAAGATTAGATGAGATAACTATATTGATAGCTGTATCTACAACAGATAATATAAATGATGTTTTTGCTTATCTGCAATCGTTAAGAGATGATCTAAACAGCGGAAAATATACTGATCTAAGCCAAGAAGATACAAACAGATTATTAAGAGAAATCTCTAATCTAGAATCAACACTCCTATTGAGAAAAGCTGTACTAAAGATACAAAGCATGAATCTTCAGCCAGAAAATGAAAACTCATTATTAGCCTTGTTAGCAGAAGATAGGATCTCTCCAGAAGAAGCAGAAGAACTAGCAGATGAAGTTAAAAAGATAGAAGAAAGCACCCAAACAGAACCAGAAAAACAAGAGCAGATAAAAGATGAAGAAAATAAAGCAAAATCAAAATATTCTAGCAAAAAAGCATTATGGTTGATTCCTATAGGAGTTTTATTATCCAGCTTACTATTAAGGCATATGTTATGCTTTTATAATAATGATGCAGAACAATGCCAAAAAGATGCTGAAGATGAGATAGGACAAGCAAATAAAAATACTGAAATCATAGATGATCTTGAAAATCTACCTCTTAGTGAAAAAGAAAAGCTGAAAAGATATATACAAGACAGAACTATAGATCCTTATGTTTTGTCTTATGCCCTATCTGATCCAAACATCATATCTTTGATAAGAAATGAGGATACTGCAGAAGGGATAAAAGGTATAATTGAAACCTCAACACAAAGCTTAGAAGAAACTTTTGAAGATTATCTATCTGATTATTATCAAAAAGAGATAGAATATAAATATGATATCAATATGAGCTCTTCAGAACAGACAAACTGCTCATGTTCAGATATAAGTATTGAAGGCGATAAAGAAGCAGACGGTAATTCAGAAAGCAGCTTATTCTATTATGGCTATGAGTTCAGGCTGATGGTAGATCCTGCAGTAGGCCAGTCTGAGTGGTATAATATCGACCAATTAGTCCAAGAGATGGGTGCATTTAATGTAACTCAAAATTCTGATGGTTCTATTACAGCTACAGGCCAGTGTTTTGTAAGCCCAAATAGCAACAAATGCTACAAGATGATGGGATTCAAAGAAACTACTTCTGCAAACCCTATAATCAACGGAAGCACACACACGTTTACAAGCTCAAGCGGTACACAAAGAGCCTATTGGGCTACTTTTGAAGAAAAACAATCTTGATCAACGCAATAATCTTAAAAGTTCAGAATAATATCTTTCAGTAAATTTATCATCTTCATCAGGATTTTCTAAGAATCTCAGGATCAATGCTCTATCTAGCGGAGATGCTTTTTCAACTAATTTTAATGCTCTTGCCAAAGGTTCTGCAAGAGTCTCATGCTTAAACTCCTGTTTTTTATATTCTTCATCAATCTTTGCCTTTTCCTCTAAAATTCTTTTTTGAAGATAACTGTCAAAAAACTGCTTTAGAAAAACTGAGTGTGATAAAGACCTAGACTCATCATTCATATCCATGTTTGAATCAACATCATAAAAATAAACGCTGTTTTCCAGTGCCCTTTTGATTATATCCTCTTTTATACCAGAAGGGACTAATCTGCCTACATAGAAAAAATAAGATGGTTTGTATATCCTGTCTCTTGCTTCTGATGTCCCAACAATATCTTCACCTAACAGATGGCCGTCTACTAAGCCGCTTCTTTTTTTAGGCTTTCTTCCAAACATCTCAAAATCTGTCTTTCCTCCTATAACTTTTAGGCCCTGCCATATTGATTCAACGCTTGAAGCATAAGTATCGTGCTGCCCTGGAACAGGTATCTTGAAATCAGGAGAATATGTAAAAGGACTAAATACATTATAAGGAGCATTACCATAGCTGCTTACATTTATTCCATTATCCAATTTTTTTCCTTTTTCAGGTTCAACTGCATAGAACCTTTCTTTCATTTTGGTACCATATTTTTTCTTTGTTCAGGAGAAAGATATATCCCTCTTTCACTTTCAGGAACGTCAAACAAAAGCTGACCATCCTTATACATCTCTTTTCTGAATCTTCTTATCATATGATCTTCTGTATCAAAAACAAGCCACCTGCTTGTAAAATTTGGTTTTGGCCTGTAATAATTTACCAGATGAGGAGTCATATGAGGATCTCCTACAGCTCCTGGGTTTATTATATATCTTGAATCTGGATTTATCGGTGAATCCTGGTCATAAAATTTTACAACTTTTCCTTCTTTTGTAAGTTCCCATGTCAAAGGAGCATGGCAATGCCCTACAAACATATAATCATAATCTACTCTCTCAAAAACCGATCTAGCTTGCTCTTCTATCTTTATTGCGCTGTCATCTCTCCAAGGATCTCTCCCTATATGGGCATCAAAAGGTGCAACAACAGATAAAGGATTGCTATGTGTCAATATATATTTTTTACCGTCTTTTTCAAATTCAATATACTTTTTTAGGTTTCTTAAAAATTTATCTACTTCAGGAGCATTTCCAGAATATCTCTGAGCTTCTTTTTCATGATTGCCTTCAATGCTTATAACACCATATTTATTCAAAAGTCTTACAACTTCTTTTTCTTGGCCTCCGCCAGGTGTTATATCTCCTAGATCAGCAATCCAATTATTATCAAGATGAGTTACAATATCTTCTAGAGCAAACTGCAATGGTATCCTATATGCATGTATATCTGATATAAAGCCGAATTTTTTCATTTTAGCTGCCTCTTCATCTCTTCAACCCTTTTGTCTGCTTTTTCTGTCAAATTTTGAGCATTATTTTTGCCTTCAGAAGAACCATCTCTGCTTGATGTAGGCTCTAAAATACCATTGATATATCCCCACATAACCATGATGGCTTCTTTTCCATTATAGACTTTATCAGCATTTAGGAATCTTCTGACCTTATCCATATTAAGAGGAAGTTTTTTTGCAATATCCATAAACAGATACATATCTCTTTCGTGCTGTCCGTCTAATCTTATATGTTTAACTAAAGTATCAAGGATCTTGAAATATCCTACAGTATCTTCTATTGATGTCTGTAAAAGTGCAGGTGATATATGAGCATTGATAAGGCTTGTATGGATCTTATATTGCTGGTCATAATCTTTTTTACAATAATGTTCTGTTGCATTTTGAAATTTTAACAGTGCTTCTAGACCTGCTCCTTCAGCAATCTGTTCCCATCTGTCTGCAAACAGCTCAACTGCTTTTACAGAAGGTTTATATGAAGGGTTAAGTGTGCTGATATACCCAGTGTATAGTCCAATCTGGTTTTCCACTGCTCTGTCCAAGCTTATCTTATCAGGTTTTTTGTATTCCATTTGACTGACCTCTAGCATATCTATAGTATTACTAATATATAAACCTTTCGTTTTTTTAATCACTATATAGTGGTTACAAATATATAAAAGAGATAAGGGTATTTAAGCATTATGACTGACTTAAAAGACCAGGAAAAGAAGGTTAATGAGTATATCAAAAAATACCTTAAGAAAGGCTATCCTAAAGACAGTTTAAAGAAGACACTTCTTGATTTTGGATATGATAAAAGGGTTGTAGATAAGGCTTTTAATACATCTGAACCAAAAAAACCAACATCTGAAAGATTAACACAGATAAGAGAACCTTTAGATATGACAAAACTAAAATGGTTATGGTATTCTTTAGCTTCTGTGCTTATAATCATAATTTTGATATCTATCGTATTATTATTTTTAGATAAGCCTAAAGACTGCCAATATGACAAGCAATGTTTTATAGAAAATGCAAAACAAGGAAATTATGTTGTTGTACAAGAAGATGTTGCAGGATCTACACTGCAATTTTCATATAAAGATGATAGTGTAACCAAAGAGTTTGTTTCTTTTGCAGAAGATGAACCTGAAGAAATAGTGGTATTATTCCAAGGCAAAAAGATAGTATGCCCTTTCTACACATTTGATGAAGATATCTTAAACGGTGTATTTGGCGGTTCTGAATCATGTACTGGTGATTTATTAGATATAGTATATGAGCTTAATATCATTTCTTAATAACATAAAATACCTCATTATTAGCCAATATCTTTTCAAAATTTAATCCTATCCTGTTGAGCATCTTCTCAATCCATCCACGATAAGGATAGTTCATAGGCTTACCAGAGATTGTTTTTGTAGAAAAGCTGATTATGATATATTTTGAATCAATATTTTTTATCATCTCTTCGCTCAACTTATGGTTTTTACCTTTTTCCAAAGGGTCAACAAGCTTGAACATAAAGCATATATCTGACTTAGGCAGCCTTTTCACTTCATTTAAATCAGTTAGATTCATCAAAAAAGCTTTTCCGTCTAATCTGGAGAACTTTTTCATCTTTTCAAAATAAGAGTTAAGAAAATCTACATCTTTTTTGTCGATATCATAAGCCCGATATGTTAGTTCTTTTATATCCATATAAGAATAAGATATAGGATTTAATCCGCATCCTAAGTCTAAAATAGAATCAGGTTTTCCGGTTATCCTGAATATTTCTTTGTATATCCTATCATATTCTTCTAATCTTTCCTTTGCAGAAACAGAAGTTGATAATACTTTTTCAGCAGTTTCATAATCATCAATCCCTTTAAGCTCTTTCAGGTAATCCAATCTTTTAGATTTATCTTCTGCCTGGAAAGACCCATAGATAAGATGAAGCTTGTTTCGAATAGCTTTTACTATATTTTTGAATTTTTCAGATTGGGGTTTTTCTAATAGAGATATATGTTTGGGATTTATCCTGAAATATCTATCTATCTCCTGTTTGATCAAATCTTCTGAGATAGAAGCATATTTTTTGTTTTTTCTTATCTCTTCAAGTAAATCTCGATATTCTGCCATAAGGATTAACTATCTTTATTCATTAATAAATCTTACCAAACATAAGGTATATAAATACTAAAACCTAATCAAAAAATATGTTCATAACCATAAATGAAATTATTGATATCATAATAATGACCTTTGCAATAGGTTATATTTTCTCTTCTTTTATCAAAGAACCTGAAGAAGATTATGAGCCTTTGAAACATTTTGGAAAAAACCGGTTATGGAACAGCATAAAAATAGGTATAATTGTTGCAGCTCCTGCTGTTGTTTTGCATGAATTAGCCCATAAGTCTGCAGCTATGTTTTTTGGTGCTGAAGCTATCCTGCATGCTCCTTTAGGTTGGTACGCTATTGTTATCATATTAAAACTGATAAATTTCCCCTTCTTATTTTTTGTAGGTGGCTATGTAAGCCATACAGCTCTTCCAGCATTGCCTTCAGTAATAGTTTCTTTTGCAGGACCTTTGACAAATCTGATACTATACATACTTTTGATTAGCCTGATAAAATTTAGCCTGATAAGCAGAAAACATTATAAAAAAGTTTTTTTCGCTGCAAAATTAAACCTCTTTTTGTTTGGTTTTAATATGCTGCCTTTGCCAGGATTTGATGGTTATGGTGTTTTAACAAATCTTTTAAGCTTGTTTGGAATATCTTTTGGACTATAATAATATTTATATAGGCCTTTTGGTTTTCTTAATTGTGCACCAAGCAATTTATACAAAAAATCGTAATTATTCTAAGAGGTTCTTTTCCCTTGACAACTAAGTACATAATTGTTGCAGGCGGTGTAATGTCTGGAATCGGAAAAGGGGTTACAACAGCTTCTGTAGGAAAGATCCTTCAGAATTATGGATATAAGACAACTGCTGTAAAGATAGACCCTTATATCAACTGTGATGCAGGAACCTTAAGGCCTACAGAACACGGTGAAGTATGGGTGACTGATGACGGCGGAGAGATTGACCAAGATCTAGGAAACTATGAAAGATTCTTGGACATGGACATATCTAGAAAAAATAATATAACTACTGGCCAGGTTTACAAAGCAATCATAGATAAAGAGAGGGCAGGAGAATATCTAGGTGAAACTGTCCAATTTATACCTCATGTTCCTGAAGAGATAAAAAGAAGGATAAGATCTGCTTCTGAAGGATTTGATATCTGTCTGATAGAGATAGGCGGAACAATAGGCGATTATGAAAATATCCCTTTTTTATTTGCGATGAAAAGCTTAGAAAGAGATATAGGCAAAGAAAATCTGCTTTATGTTCTGATAACTTATCTGCCTGTCATGGGGCATCTGCAGGAGATGAAGACCAAACCTACACAGCAGGCAATAAGATTATTGAGTGAAACCGGAATATTCCCTGATTTTATCGTATGCAGGTCAACCATCCCTTTAGATGAAGTGCGTAAAAAGAAGATAGAGATCTATGCAAATATTTCTTCTAAATATGTTATATCTGAACCAGATGTAAAGACAATATATGATATCCCTTTAGATCTGGAAAAAGAAGGCATGGGACTAAAGATACTTGAAAAGTTCAATCTTAAGCCATTAAAAAAACCAGACTGGACAGAGTGGTCCAAATCTGTTGACACTATAAAAAATCCTAATACAAAGAAAAAAGTTGCTATTGTTGGAAAATATGTTGATATAGGTGAATATAATCTTATAGATTCTTATATCTCTATAAATCAGGCATTGATACATGCTTCAAGCACATTAGGTATAGGCGTCGATATTGAATGGATTGACAGCAAAAAGCTGGAGACAAACGATGAATATGCCCAAAATCTAAAGAATTATGACGGAATAATAATCCCTGGAGGATTTGGCAAATCTGGTGTTGAAGGAAAGATCAAAGCAATACAGTTTGCACGTGAAAATGATATACCCTTTTTAGGATTATGCTTGGGCATGCAGCTGGCAGTTGTTGAGTTTGCAAGAAATGTCTGCGGCTTAGATGGTGCAAATTCTGCTGAAATGGACCCTAAATCAAACCATCATGTTATAGATATCTTATTGGAACAGAAAAAAATATTGGATGAAAATAGGTATGGCGGAACAATGCGTCTCGGAGCATATCCTGCCCAGCTGAAAAAATCAACAAAAGTTTGGGAACTATACAATAAAAAAGATGTTGTTTACGAGAGGCACAGACATAGATATGAAGTTAATCCTGCTTTTATACAAAGATTAGAAGAAAAAGGACTTATCTTTTCAGGAGTCTCTCCAGACAGGAAGCTTATGGAATTCTTAGAATTAAAAGATAAAAAATTCTTTGTTGCAACACAGGCTCATCCAGAATTTAAGTCTAGATTTGGAAAACCAGCACCCTTATTTTACGGTTTTGTCAAATCTTTAATCTGATCTGATTATATGTTTTACCAGATCATTTACAAAATCCATCGGACCATCTTCCAAAATAATCACATCAAAATGCTTTTCATATTCTTTCAGATTATCTTTGGTTTCTTGATTTAAAAAACATATCTTAATGATGATCTTATGGTCTAGCCCTTCTGCCATGCTTAGGTCTCCGATTGTATCTCCTAATAATATCACATTTTTCCTATCTTTTATCTCTTCATAGTATCTTGTATCTTTTATAGCAGCCTCATTTTTGTTAAAAGTGTGGATTATCCTGCTTTTATAGCCAGAAACATTACCATCTTTTTTATAATTAAAAAAGTTAGATATTATATGGACATTATTATACAAAACCCTGTTTGATTTTAGATATTCTTGTATCATATCCCCTACGCTTGCTGAAAGGATAAGAACAGGTATATTCTTTTTCATAGTCAAACTAAAGAAATTAGATATATTATCTCTTAACCTTGTTGAACTGTCTTTTATCACTTTTTCAATAACACATTTATTCATCTTGTATTTGACCAATAGATCAAGATGTTTCTGCCACCATTCTACCATCTTAGGACATTTTTCTGCAACAGGCATATTTGAAAGTTCAATAGGTCTGTATATATCTCTCAGTTCAAAGGACTCTTTTACATATTCTTTGTCCAGATGTCTTTTTTCCCTTATCTGCGCAATTATACTATATGTATTTTCTCCATCAACAAATGCCTTTGTCAATGTTCTGTCAAAATCAGTTATGATATGAAGATTTTTATAACCCTCTTTAATAATAGCAGATTTCTTCTTTTCAAATTCTTTAGGATTAGGTATTATTATATTATGATCCATATGATTGCTAGCTATATATAGTATAAAAGCATTACTATATGCTCAACAATAGAAACTTTTATAAAACACATATTTTTCTTATATACTATATGGGGGACGAACAACCAAAAGAACAGCTCAGCGGACATATTCAACATACTTGTGAACATAAGCCTGAACAAAAAAACGCTGAGATCAAAATAGAAAAGCCTAAATTATCCTTAAAACAGTCTTTAATCCATTTTTATGATACTAAATATAGAAAAATACTATTTTTCACATTAAGCTTATTGATCCTATCTGTCTTTCTTATAGGATTAAAGATTGCAAAAACAGGCGATTTTGTCGAAAAAGATATAAGCCTAAGCGGAGGAATGACCATAACAATCTTCCATGAGCAATCCTATGATATTAAAGAACTTCAAAATTATTTAGCATCACAATTTCCAGATAAGCAACTTTCTATAAGAAGCTTGACACAATTAGGCAAGACAGTAGGTATCATTGTTGAAGGAACAGATATAGATTCAGACAAGGTAATCGCTTCTTTAGGACAAAAGATAGGCACTATCTCTGCAGAGGATTACAGTGTCAGCATGATGGGTTCTAGCTTAGGAAACACTTTTTTCAGAGAAACATTAAAAGCAATTTTTGTTTCATTCATGTTTATGGGCCTTGTTGTTTTCTTGTATTTTGGAGAAAACTTAAAGATGAAATTTATAGCAACAATAGCTACTTTTATTGTAGGTGCGATGATATTTGGAGGAACCACCAGCATAATCAAAGATTTTATTGCATATATACTGGGTTTAGGATTAATCACATTATACTATAAAAATAACAGGCCTAGCTTTATCATGATATTGACTGTATTTGCAGATTTAGTCGTTACTTTAGCTGTTGTCAATCTTTTAGGTATGAAGATATCAACAGCAGGGATAGCTTCTTTTTTGATGATCATTGGTTATTGTGTAGAAACAAATATCTTATTGACAACTAAAGTTACTAAAAAGAAAGAAGGTTCAGTAATAGAAAGGATACTTGATGCATTTAAGACAGGATTTATCATGACTGCAACAGCAGTATCTGCAGTTTTGATAGCATTGGTATTTACTCAGTCAGATGTCATAAAAGAGATAATGGCTATCTTATTGATAGGATTGATAGCTGATATGATCTATACCTGGGGACAGAACGTAGCTTTGTTAAGGATTTATCTAGAAAAGAAGAGTGCTAATCATGAACTACACAACTAAAAAAATGCTTACAAATTGGAGAGTAATCTTAGTTTTCATAACATTACTTTTGGCGGTTGTAGCAATAAGCCCTAATCCTTATGCAGATGGCGTTGCAATAAGAAGCATAACGATGAACAGTTCTGCATCTTCAGCAGGCATCGAAAGCTCAAAACCAACTGCTGCTCCTATGACCAGAGAAAGGATAATCTCTATGAATAATATCCCTATCCATAATATGAGTGATTATTACAATTTTGTCGATACTTTGGAACCTAATAGGACTATCCAGATAAAAACAAATAAAGGGATGTATCAGCTTGTTACACAGCCTTTGCTAAAGATCACTATCCTTAATGAAACAGAACAAAAAATAATCAACGAAACTATATTTGTAAATGAAACAATCAACGGAACAGTCCAGTTAGTGGAAAAAATAGTTGAAAAAACAATCATTGTAAACAAGACAAGATCAGAGATTATAGGCACAGAAGACCTAGGATTAGTTGTCTATGATGCTCCTACAACCAACCTGAGAAAAGGTCTTGATCTTCAAGGAGGAACAAGGGTATTGTTGGCTCCAGAAGAAAAATTAGATTCTGACAATATGGACATACTTCTTGAAAATATGAAATATAGGCTTAATGTTTATGGATTAAGCGATGTTGTTGTTAGAGAGGTTGGAGACTTGTCAGGCAACCAATATATCTTGGTCGAGATAGCAGGTGCAAATGAGCAGGAAGTAAAAGATCTGATGTCTAAACAAGGTAAATTTGAGGCTAAGATATCAAACGATACTGTCTTTAAGGGCGGCGGAGATATCACTCATGTATGCAGGACAGCACAATGTTCTGGAATAGACCCTTCATCAGGATGCGGAATGTCTGGTGACCTATGGGTATGCAGATTTATGTTCTCAATATCTTTAAGTCCAGAAGCTGCTCAAAAGCAGGCAGATCTTACAAGAAATTTAGATGTTATAACTGAAAACGGCGAAGATTATCTAACTGAAAAAATATATTTATATCTGGATGATGAACAGGTTGATGAATTAAATATAGGAGCTGACCTAAAAGGAAGAGCTGTAACTGATATTGCAATATCTGGTTCTGGTTCTGGACAGACAGAACAAGAAGCGATCTTCAATTCATTGGCAAACATGAAAAAACTTCAGACAGTGCTTATAACAGGTAGCTTGCCGGTTAAACTAAATATAATAAAGACAGATAATATATCACCTTCTTTAGGAAACGAATTTGTAAAATCTGCACTTATAATGGGTCTTTTATCATTGGTCGCAGTATTATTGATATTGATGATAAGATACAGAAAATTAAAATTAGTGATACCTATGATAATAACTTCTATCGTTGAATCAGTAGCTCTTTTAGGTGTTGCAGCAGTTATCGGATGGAACCTAGATTTGGCTGCAATTGCAGGAATCATCATTGCAGTAGGAACTGGAATAAATGACCAGATTGTTATCACTGATGAAGCTTTACGCGGAGAAAAATCTGAAGCTTATGACTGGAAAAAGAAGATAAAAAACGCTTTCTTTATCGTTATGGGATCATATTTCACGATGGGTGTAGCAATGATACCTTTGATGTTTGCAGGAGCAGGCTTGTTAAAAGGATTTGCTTTGACAACTGTTATTGGATTCTCGATAGGTGTATTTATCACAAGACCTGCATATGCTGCTATCATTGAGTTATTGACAAAAGAATAAACATTTTCATTTAGTTTCATAAAAAGAGGTTATTTTGGCAACTAAAATATCTGCAATAATAATGATGATTATCTGCACAGCTTTAACTTCTGTCGCTCAAGTTCTTTATAAAAAAGGGATGTCTTATTTCCAATTTGATATTATATCAATAATAACCAACTATCATCTGCTTTCTGGATTCTTGCTTTACGGGATAGGAGCTGTTATCATGATATATGCTTTTAAGACCGGAGAAGTCACTGTACTATACCCTATAATCGCTTTAAGCTATATCTGGGTCAGTCTGTTAGCTATGTATTTTTTCCAGGAAATGATGAACCTGTACAAATGGGTAGGAGTTATATTTATCTGTATAGGCATAATCTTTATAGGTTTTGGAGGCAAAAAAAGCAAGACATTAAAATATGCAGGTGCTATAGAATGAAGACTCAACTATGGGCTATAGGGCTTGTTCTTTTAGGCAGCATAATAGGAGCATTTGGACCTATCTATCTTAAAAAGAGCGCAAAAACTTTTTTTATCAAGAAACCACTAAGCCTTATCAAAAATAAAGATCTTATTCTAGGGACTGTCTTATCTGTTGCAGGTACAATCATATTCTTGATTGCCTTAAAAGGCGGAGACCTGTCTGTTTTGTATTCTTTTGTATCAACAGGTTATATCTTTGTGAGCTTTTACAGCATGAAGATGCTTAATGAAAAGATGAACCTATTAAAATGGGCAGGTATTTTATCTATTGTTATAGGAGTAATCTTCATAGGTTTGGGTGCTTGATGAAAACTATAGTTCTATCTTTAGGAGGATCTTTGATAGTTCCTGATGAGATTGATGTTGCTTTATTGATAAAATTCTCGAAATTATCTATATTTTTTCCGTTCAA
>Ga0172371_10006311_pt1 | contig 17291 bp, 14 predicted proteins | sample Lak12m_FD_114543 | JGI IMG/M metagenome (GOLD analysis project Ga0172371, IMG submission 114543) | Freshwater microbial communities from Kabuno Bay, South-Kivu, Congo - kab_022012_12m | ecosystem: Environmental > Aquatic > Freshwater > Lake | place: Democratic Republic of the Congo: South-Kivu...
CGTTCAATAGCTCAGCCTCGAACCTGGTTTACGGAGACACGAACGGCATTGACGATGTGTTCGTCAAGGATCTCAATACCGGAACGATCGTCAGGGCTTCGACTACCGCCGGCGGTGCGCAGGCGAACGGCGCCAGCATTGCGCCGGCGATCTCTGCCGACGGCCGGTATGTGGCATTTCAGTCCGCGGCCTCAAACCTGGTTCCCGGCGATACCAACGGCGTCACGGATATCTTTGTAAAAGACATGATCACGGGGACGATCACGCTGGTATCTTCGGCTACCGGCGGCGGCACGCTGGCTAACAACAATAGTAACTTTCCTGCCATTTCGGCGAACGGTCTGCGCATCGCTTTCAACTCCGATGCCAGCAACCTGGTGCCAGGCGACACTAATCTTACAGGAGATGTTTTCGTCAAGGATCTGGTGACGGGCTTTACCGTCCTGGCCTCCAGCGGTGCAGGAGGCACTCTTGCCAACGGCGGCAGTGATGTAGGCGGCCTCGGTGGGCCCTATGCTCCAGGAATCTCCGGCAACGGCAACCTGGTCGGCTTTTCCTCAGCCGCTACCAATCTGGTGACACCGAATACCGACGGCCAGACGGATATCTTCGTCAAGGATATCAGTAGCGGTGACAGCAGCGGCGCCGTGACGCTGGAGACTTTGGGAACGGGCGGCAACGCGCCGAACGGCCCCAGCTTTCTGCCGAGGCTTTCCACTGATGGGCGCTACCTGGCTTATCGTTCAGAGGCGTCCAACCTGTTGACGGCGGATACCGACACCAACTCCGATGTGTATTTCAAGGACAGGCAGACAAGCTCTTTGACGCTGGCGTCGTCCAACCCCTCGGGGGTGAAAGCGACGTATGTCGACGATGTATTCGGCTCCAGCGGCAGTTACGATGTCACCATGTCCGCGGATGGATCGCATGTAGCGTTCGCCAGCATGTCCACGGATCTCGTTGCCGGCAGCTACAGCCATCCCGCGATCAATGTGTTCAGCAAGGACACCCGTAACGGTAACATCACCATCGATTCAGTCAGCGACAGTAATGTGATCGGTAACTCCTGGAGTTTCGGCCCGGCCCTGAGCGCAGATGGATCGGTGATCGCGTTCCAGTCTGCCGCCAACAATCTGGTAGCCGGTGACACCAATAATGTATACGACATCTTCACGATGAACGAGTGCGCCCGGCCGGCCCTGACTCTGGGACTGGACAATGTCTATTGGGCTTCATTCGCCGACTACCGCAGCCGCATCATCTCAGTCAGCTACCGTATCAGCAACAGCGGCCGCATCGCCTATGCCACCCGGATCACCGGCTCAACCGCCAGTCATGGAGTGAACCAGGGCGGCGGCATGCCCGTGAGCGTCGGCGATATCTCCACCAGTTACAGCAAGACCGCGGCGGTGCGTTATCAGGTCACGCCTGGCGTTAGCTTTTTTACCGCCAGCCTGAGCGTGTCCACCGAGGACATCTGCGGCAACAGTTATTTATTCCCTTAAGATATAGCTGGGCCGGTAGTATCTGTGCGGCGTCGATGTGATGCGCGGCCCTTCACTTGTGTGCTATCTTTTCCATGATACCTGCTCATGGATGACCACAAAAAAAAGGAAATGCTCAAAAAGACCTTCAACGCGGTTTCAACCGGGTATGACGGACGGGCGCTGCGGTTTTTTCTCAAGAGCGCCAACCTCATGGCGGACTTACTGGGGTTGCGCGGCGACGAGCGCGTGCTCGATGTCGCTACCGGCACGGGGAACGCGGCTCTCGCGCTTGCCGAACGCCTGCCGGAAGGCACCGTCCTGGGTGTGGACTTTGCTGCCGGCATGCTCGAGCAGGCGCGCCGCAAAGCCACCGCCCGGGGAATCGTCAACACGGAATTCTGGGAAATGGACATCCAGGCGCTGGAACTCCCGGTTGGCGAGTTCGACGTGGCGGTGTGCACGTTCGGTATCTTCTTTGTGGAAGACATGACAACACAGTTGCAGCAGATTGCCAAGTTCGTGAAGCCTGGAGGCAAGATCGCGATCTCGGGATTCAGAGGAAAGTCTTTTAGTCCTCTGAGTGACCTGATGTTTGACCGTTTGGCCGGCTACGGTGTTGATAAGCCGCGCACCACCTGGAAGCGGATCGCCCAGGAATCTGCCTGCCAGGAGCTGTTTGAGTCAGCCGGTCTGACCGGCATTCGCACACAGCGGTCCGATGTCGGTTACTGGCTGGCGGATGCCGATCAGTGGTGGGACATAGTCTGGAACGCAGGTTTTCGTGAACTGGTGAACCAGCTGGCACCCGGCGACCAGGAGCAGTTCCGCCGCGAGCATTTGCAGGAGGTCGCAGCCCTCCAGACCGAAAAGGGAATCTGGCTTGAGGTCAATGTGCTGTTCACGCTGGGAATCAAGCCCTGAAGCATTCCTCTACGCCAAATGACTGATCACAAAAGCCAGGAGAAATCCTACCGCCGTGATCAGTCCGGCAAAGTCATGATCCTCATGGAAGGCGACAGGGATCATCGTATCCACCAGCATCGCCAGGATGGCGCCCGCTGCTACCGACAGCGATATGGCATTGACATCGGGTGAGAAATGACTAAAGACAGAGTAGCCCAGCAGCGCGGCTACACCCGCGGCCACCGCGATTATCGTCCAGACTAAGAAGATGTATTTGAGTGACCGGCCCGCTCCTTTCATTCCTGCGGAGCTGGCCAGCCCCTCCGGTAGATTGGAGATAAATATGGCGGCCACCGTGACTGCACTCACGGCGCCACCCGCGATCATCCCCACACCGATCGCCATCGACTCCGGGATGCCGTCGATCAGCGCCCCGATAGCGATGGCCGTGCCGCTGCCGCTGATCTCTTCCTCCGACGGTTGCTTGATCGTGTTCAGGCCATGATGCTTGCGGTGCTTGGCGCCATAATGGTCGGGTACCCAGCTGGCGCCGGTAAACAGCAGCGCGCCGCCCAGAAAACCGATGCTCGTGGAATCAAAACCGCCCAGTTCGAAAGCATCGGTGAGCAGATCGATGGAAAGCGCCGAGATCAGAACACCGGCGCCAAAAGCCATGATGCCGGCTATCGCGCGCTTGGGCAACTTCAGGTAGACCCCGGCTAGGGCGCCCATCAGCAGCGCTGAGCCCGCCAGCAAACCCCAAAGACCCGCCTCCAGCCAGAGTGGCAATGTCGCTCCCTTGAGGATTTCTTAAAGCACGTCGGCCGTGCTTGTCGAGACCCGCGTGATCGACCCCGTCCTGATGTTTTTGAGGAAGATGTCCTTCTTGTTATTGGTGTCGTCGCCCACCAGATTAGTTGCAGCGGAGGCGAAGGCAACCCAGTTGCCATCCGCCGACACGCTGACAGCATCACTGTCACCGTTTCCATCAACGCCGCTGGAGTTCGCTGAAACCAGCACAACGCTGCCCGTCTGTAGACCGCGGATGAAAATATTGGACTTACTGTTGACGGCGCCGGACATCAGATTTGGCGCATCTGACTGGAAGGCCACCCAGAGGCCGTCCGCGGAGACGCCGGCCGACTTGTAGCTGTCCTCCAGGCCCTCGCCAGACTTGGTGCTACTCGAGATCCGGGTGACGGTTCCCGTCTGCAGGTTTTTGAGGAAGATATCCCGCTTGCCGTTGGTGTCATCCGCAACCAGGTTCGACGCTTGTGAATCGAAAGCGATGGAGCGGCCATCGGCGGCGATCGCCACGACGGAGTAGCCACTGGTATCGGCCGCCGCACCACCGTCCTCAGCGGTCGAGGCCAGGCTCACGGCTCCGGTCTGCATGTCCTTCACAAACACATCGGGTTTGCCGTTGGAGTCCTGTGGCACCAGGTTATCCGCGGCTGACTCGAATGCGACCAGCCGCCCATCCGCGGAAACCGCGGGACGGCTGCTATCGTCATCAGCCTCCGCTCCCGCAGCGCTGACCGAAACCCGCTGGATGGTGCCAACCCTGACATCTTTGAGGAATATGTCCGCCCTCGAATTGGTGTCGTCGGGCACCAGGTCCGAAGCAGCCGACCGGAATACCACGAAGCGGCCGTCCGCAGAAATCGCCGGGCTGCCGCTATCCTGGTTCCCTCTCACGCCCGTGGCGCTGGCGGAAACCAGCGCAGTAGTTCCGCTATCGAGGTCCCGGATAAAAACATCCTGGCAGTTGGCGCTGGTTCCGCTGACGCGGATACAGCGATTCGCGGCGGTTCCCGCGACCAGATTGTCAGCGGAAGACTCGAAGACGACAGCTCGCCCGTTAGACGAGATCATGGGGTTGACGGCATCGCGGTTGCTCTGAGCGCCCTCATTGTTCACGGAGACCCTGATGGTGCCGCCGGACTGCTTATCCTTGACATAGATGCCTGCAGCCCCGTTGGTATTGCCGATCACCAGGTTGGTGGCATCTGACTGGAAAGCGATATAGCGTCCGTCGGCGGAAAGCGAGGGCAAGGAACTGTTGGCGTCCGCCTGCATCTCGGGCGGCACGGTGGTCAGGACGGTTGTTTCCGTGGAGGTGCTGCGCAGGTCGTCGATCTGGTCGCATCCGGTTAGCGGCAGCAGGAAAAATGGCGACAGCAACAAAAGAAGCGGCGCCGTTGCAGGCGCCGCCTTGATCTTGATGATGATGCGCCTCATGACCGTACTTGGACAGCGCAAGCCAGCCCTCCCGTTTAAACAGAAAGAACTTTGTTTGCGAATAATCAGCCGGAGATGCTTATTCTTATTAGGTCACAGCCCACGAGAAGCTGCGCTCGCCGATGCCGCCCACGCCCCGGACCTTCATCGTGATCGATTCAGGTGCCGGCGAAATGGGTGCAAAGCTGAGCGTGCCCGCGCGGTGGGTGCCGCCGGGGCCATCGCCTTCATATCCGGTTGGCGGATATTCCTTGCCCTTATCGTCTACGATAACGGCTGCGGCTGCCAGGTCCTCAGAAATCTCCGCGCCTTTTGAGTCAACGGTGATGCTGAAGGTCCACGTTTTGGCATCCGCGGCGATGTCCACGGGTGTGACTGAGACGTCGAGGTCTCCACTCTGACTGGTCTGCTTGGGAAGCGTAACAGCATTGGATGCTCCCGTAGTCTCAGTCGTCGTGCCTTCGCTGCTTCCTCCACAGGAAGCGGCAAAGGTGGCAAGCACAGTCACTGTGGCCACAAACACTAGGATTTTCCATACGCGTTGCATACAAAGCGGATTGTATTACTCTTGAGGAAGCGAACGCAACCCGCGGCGCGACTAGTTAAGCCTGCTTAACCTGGCACCGCTGAAAATTAATCAAAAGTCAGGGTTTTCCCTGATAAGTTCCTGCATATTCCAATTTCTGAGGACAAATGATAGACTTTTTGTCTGTCTAATCCACTAGGCGGGGGAGAGTATCATGTCACGTTCGTCCAAAGGGGGGCGGCGTCCAGTCGTCTACTGGGCGATTTGTCCAGAATGCCTGACCTACATCTGGGTCGATGGCGCTCAAATTGCCAGGGAGGAGACTGCCACCTGTCCGTACTGCGACACTGCCATCTCACTTTTGGGTGGAGAGCAACTGTCGGAAAGTCTGAACAGGATGCAGACTCTGATCGAAGACATCGAGGAGCAGGTCGGCGTCATGCCGGCGGCCATCGATGTGCACCGTTTTCTGAACGATCAGATCGAGTACATCGCTGCCAAATTCAATGACCGTCTGGATGATATTCAGGCTTCCAAAGATCTCGGTGAGCTGGACCCAGCCGATGCGGAGGCCAAGCAGCCGATCTAAGCCTGGACGACGGCGGCCATGCAGGTAAGCACCGCGGCCGATGTCGCCCATAGTCTGCCAACCTCTGAATTAGTCACCCTGCTGGGGTCGGATGCAGCTGCGGGCATCGGCAGTTCCACAGCCGGTGACCGCCTCGACGCATACGGGCGCAACGAGCTGCCCGGCGCCCCCCGCTCCCGGCCTCTGGCCATCCTGGTGCGTCAGTTCACGAGTGTCCTGGTTGTCATCCTGCTGATCGCGGCGGCTTTGTCGCTTGCTATCTGGATTGCTCAGCGGGAGGAATCCTTTCCCTTCGACACTATTGTCATCCTCGCTATCGTCGTGGCTAACGCCCTGCTCGGTTTCTTCCAGGAATACCGGGCGGAACAAAGCCTCGAGAAACTGCAAGCGCTGGCCGGCCCGCGAGCCACGGTCATCCGACGCGGCGACCAGATGGAGATCGCCGCCAGTGAGCTGGTTCCCGGGGATCTGCTGGTGCTGACGACCGGCGCCCGGGTTCTTGGTGATGCCCGGCTGGTTTCCCTCAATTCGTTGCGGGTCGATGAGAGCACGCTGACAGGGGAAAGTACGGCCGTACACAAACAGGTCGAGCCGGTAGACGAGGAAGCCGAGGTCGCTGACCGTGCTTCGATGGTCTATGCCGGCACGACGATCGCCTCCGGTAGGGGACTGGCGGTGGTGACAGCGACTGGCAGCACTACCGAGATCGGCAAGATCGCTGAACTCATTCTGGCTACCGAACATCCAGCGACCCCGCTGCAAATGAGCTTGAATCAACTGGGCCGGCGGCTGGGTTTGCTGATCGTCATCATCTCCGTGGTCGTCGCTGCCACGGGTCTTTTTGTCACGGGAAAACCTGACGTCAACCATGCTGTGGACATGCTGCTGTTCGGCATCGCCCTGGCGGTGTTCGCGATCCCGGAAGGCCTGCCGGCGGTAATGACCGGCGCCCTGGCTTTAGGGACCCAACGTATGGCCCGGCGCAACGCCATCGTCCGCCAGCTGCCCGCCGTCGAGACCCTGGGCAGCACCACGGCCATCTGCTCCGACAAGACCGGGACGCTGACCGTGGGTGAGATGACCGTCAGGCAGTTGCTGCTCCCTACGGGCAAAGTGGTCTTCGCAGGCGGTGGTTACGAGCCCGTGGGCGATGTCACCGGCTCCCGTGAGGCTGTGGACGCCGCGCCGGCTCTGGCCATGAGCGCGGTGCTCTGTAACGACGCTTCCATCCGCCGGGGCGATCGCGGCCACTGGCTCGCGGTGGGAACCCCAACAGAGGCATCGCTGCTCACGATGGCCGTGAAGCTGGGGATTGACTACTCATTTATCCGGCAGCAGAGCCAGCGGGTGGCGGAAGCACCTTTTTCCTCGGAGCGCAAGATGATGTCCGTGGTCGCCTCCGCGGGCGGCGGCGGCCGGGTGATGCATGCCAAGGGAGCGCCGGAGGTGATATTGCCGCTCTGCACCCGGGCGATGACTTCTGAAGGCATCCGGGAGATGGGGGAAGGCGACCGCGAGCGGTTCTTGAGCGCCGCCGCGGTCATGGCGGGCGAAGCGCTGCGGACTCTGGCCGTGGCCACCCGCGTCCTGGAGCCGGGCGCCTGCGATGACCCCGCCTCTTGTGAGCACGATCTGGTCTTTCTGGGCATCGCCGGGATCGCCGATCCGCCGCGCCCCGAAGCCGCCCGCTCGGTGGCCAAGTGCCGCCGGGCTGGCATCGAGGTGTTCATGGTCACGGGCGATCATCTCACCACCGCTCAGGCGATCGCCGGTGAACTTGGTATCGGGGGCAGTGCGGTTTCCGGCCGGGAGATGGACCAGCTCGACGACGCGGCGCTCGCGGAGCTGCTGGGCAGCGGTCACCGGATCTTCGCCCGGGTGTCACCGGCGCACAAGGTGAGGCTGGTGGAGGCCTTGCAGTCGCTCGGCCATGTAGTCGCCGTAACTGGTGACGGCGTCAACGACGCGCCGGCGCTCAAGCGGGCCGATATCGGCGTCGCCATGGGGCGGGCCGGCACTGACGTGGCCCGCGAGGCTGCCGACATGGTGCTGGCTGATGACAACTTCGCCACGATTGTCGCCGCTGTTGAGGAAGGCCGTTCGATCTTCAGCAACATCCGCAAGTTCGTGGCTTATCTGCTTTCATCTAATACCGGTGGCATGGTGACGCTGTTTCTGGGCGTCCTTTTGTCAGGTTGGCTGGGGTTTCGCGATCAGGGGAACCTGGTCCTGCCGTTGCTGGTGGGTCAGATCCTCTGGATCAATCTGGTGACCAACGGCCTGCCGGCTCTGGCGCTGGGGGTCGAACCCAAGCATCCGGCCGCGATGTCCCAACCGCCGCGCCGGCGCAGCGAGGCTATCGTCCATCGCCGCGTCTGGGAGTTCATCGGGCTGGTGGGGCTGGTCTCCGGCTTCGGCACTCTCTTCATGCTGGAGTCTTACTTCCCCGGCGGTCTCTTTACCTTGAGTGCCGGCCACGACATCGACTATGCGCGGACGGTCGCCTTCGTCACCATGGCCTCCTTCCAGCTGTTCAACGTCTTTAATTGCCGGCGGATGTTCCATAGCTCGCTCAAGCGCTTTTTCAGCAACTCCTGGCTGATGCTGGCGGTGGCCGTCTCGCTGGGGATGATGATCGCGGTGGTTTATGTCCCCGGGCTCCAGACGGCGTTCCATACCGAGTCGCTGGCGCTCTGGGACTGGCTCGCCGCTCTCGCGGTCGCCAGCAGCGTTCTTTGGGTGGTGGAGCTCTTCAAGCTGATCACCCGCCGGCGCCGTGAGTTAGTATAGGTTTGTGATCCGCCTCAACCCGGAAAAGTATCAGCAGATCGTCGCGGTCAGCCATCAGGCGAAGCGTACCGGCGATAGTGCGCCAATGACGGATGCGGTGCCTGAAAGTGTGCGGGAGGCGCTGGCTCGCTCGGGAATCGAGAATCTTTACAGCCACCAGGCCCGGGCTTTCAAACTTGCCAGCGCCGGCAAGAACATCGTCATCACGACTGCCAGCGCCAGTGGTAAATCCTTGTGCTTCAACCTGCCGGTGCTGAGCACCCTGGCCGCCAGCGATAAATCGCGGGCGCTCTATCTCTACCCGACCAAAGCGCTGACGCAAGACCAGGTGCGCAAGCTGCAGCAGCTGCAGTTGTCGTTTGTGCGGCCGGGAGTCTACGACGGCGACACCCCCGCTGACCATCGCCCCCAGATCCGAAACCGGGCTAATATCCTGCTCACCAATCCTGACATGCTGCATGTGGGGATCCTCCCCCACCATGACACCTGGCGGGATTTCTTCTTCAATCTGAAATATGTCGTGATCGATGAAGCGCACAGTTATCGGGGCGTTTTCGGCTCACATGTGGCGGACGTACTCCGGCGCTTGCGGCGGGTGTGTTCGTTTTACGGAGCCTCACCGGTCTTCATTCTGACGACGGCTACGATCGCCAACCCCGATGAGCTGGCCTCCTCACTCACCGGCCTTGATTTCGAGCTGGTGGCGCGTGACGGGTCTCCTCGTGGAGAGCGCCAGATCGTCTTTTGGAACCCGCCGCTGATCGACAAGGCGCTCGGCATCAGGAAAAGCGTCTTCGCCGAGTCGGCGATGCTGTTTGCCGACCTGGTACTGGCCGGCACCCGCACGCTGGTCTTTGCGCGCACCCGCAAGGGGACGGAGCTGATCTATAAGTACACTGTGCAGCGGCTGGAAGAAAAAGCACCGGAGCTGGCCGGCAGGATCGCACCCTACCGCGGCGGCTATACGCCGGTACAGCGGCGCGAGATCGAGCAGGGCCTGTTCGCGGGAAAGCTCATGGGCGTGGTCTCGACCAGTGCGCTGGAGCTGGGCATTGATGTCGGCGGCATCGATGCGGTGATCTCGGCGACCTTCCCGGGGACCGTGGCCAGCCTTTGGCAGCAATGGGGCCGCGCCGGACGCGGCGCCCAGCCGAGCCTCGCTGTGTACATGGCAGGCCAGGACGCCCTCGACCAGTTCTTCGCCCTGCATCCGGATGAGCTGCTCGAGCGCGACGTCGAGTCGGCCATCCTCGATTATGAGAACGAGCAGATCTTCACCGGCCACGTCGGCTGCGCTGCCTTCGAGTCACCGCTAGTGCCCGCCGACGAGAAATTTTTTGGGGAAGGAACCCTGGGCGCAGCCGCCCGGCTGACCGTGGCCGGCAAACTCCGCGAAAAGGAAGGACGCTTCGCGTGGGCGCTGCCGGACTTTCCCGCCGGCTCCGTTTCGCTGAGGTCCTCTTCCGCGGATTCTTTCACTATCGTCGTCGAAGACACCGGTGCGGTGCTCGGCAACGTGGAAGCTGAGCGGGCTTTTATCTTCGTGCACCCGGGAGCGATCTACATGCACCTGGGCGAGACCTACCAGGTGCGCCGGCTCGACCTGGAAGGCCGCGTGGCGGTGGTTAGGCCAATGCTGACCGACTATTACACGCAGCCCAAGAAAGATACTTCAGTCGACATTGACGAGCGCCTGATGGTCCGGGAAGCTGCCGGCACGGAGCTGTCATTCGGCAAGTTGCTGGTCACTGAACACGTGATCGCCTACCAGAAGAAATCACTCACCGACAATCAGGTGCTCGAGATCGTGGACCTGGAGCTGCCCCGCCAGACCTTCCGTACAGAGGGACTCTGGTTCCCCCTCGGCGAATCTTTGCTGGAAGAGATCGAGCCGCCGGACCTCTTGGGCGCCCTCCACGCCACCGAGCACGGACTGATCGCCATGCTGCCGCTGTTCGCCATGTGCGACCGCTGGGACATCGGCGGCCTCTCCATTGACTTCCACTGGCAGCTCGACGCGCCCGCGATCTTCGTCTACGACGGCCACCCCGGCGGCATCGGCATCAACCGCAAGGGCTTTCTGGATTTTGAAGCCCTGGTCGCCGCGTCCCACAAGCTGATCTCGGATTGCCCGTGCGAGTCTGGCTGCCCCTCGTGCATACAGTCACCCAAATGCGGAAACCTGAATGAACCGCTCAGCAAGTGGGGGGCTATTAATATTCTGGGGAAGATGAAAAGCTGGGCGGAAAAAGCGGCGGGAGATTCGTAGTGAGTGCAAGCAGTGGAAAGAAATACATCTCGGTGATCGGGGCCGGCCGGTGCGACAACGAGACCGCGGCCCAAGCCGAGGAAGTCGGCCGCCTTATTGCCCGCGCCGGTGCAGTGCTGGTTTGCGGGGGCATGGGTGGGGTAATGGAGGTGGCCTGCCGTGGTGCGAAAGCCGAGGGTGGCGTGACGCTCGGCGTTCTGCCCGGCTTGGACCGAGCGGACACCAACCCGTACCTCGACTACTCCATCTGCACCGGTATCGGCCACGCCCGCAACCTGGCGGTCGTCGCGAGCAGCGATGCGGTCATCGCTGTGGGCGGCGAATTCGGCACCCTATCGGAGATCGGGTTGGCGCTCAAAACCGGCAAGCGGGTGGTGCTGTTGGGGAGCTGGGAGATTTCCCGGTGCGGCACGCTACCTGAGGGGGTGTTCCTAGCAAGAGATCCTCAAAACGCGGTTGATCTTGTTCATGCCGGCCATAATTAAGCCTCACAAATTCTGACCAATCCCGTCGGTTTTTAACACGAATTCAGGTCTTGTCAAACGGCGGCCGGCATGGTAATATTCAACACCTCAGCAGATTAAGGGTGGGCGCCAAAAGATTCGCTGAGGAAACAGGAAAGCGAAGGGTTAAAGGAGGAGTGGGGATGAAGAAGGCACAAACGTCCTACGAGAAGCCGGTGCTCACCAAGCACGCGAATCTCAAGGACCTCACCTTCGAGTGCCCGAACTGGCAGTGCAGCGTTACAGTGCCGCCGCCGCCAGCAGGGCCATAAGGTACCAGAATATTTGCAGGAAAAAAGGACGGCCGCAAGGCCGTCCTTTTGCGTTAACCAGCAATAATTCGGGGACACCCACCTATTTATTCAAAGTCGTTGTAGCTAGGTCGTCAACCGTATGGAATAAATAGGTGGGTGTCCCCGAATTAAGGGTGGCTGATGGGGTCGATGTGACCCTGGCCGGCTTCGCCCCTCACCTCTGCCAGAATCTCGTCGCCGCCAGCTTCGTACATCCGGATCGCCAGTTGCTCGCCCAGTTCGACGGCTTCCTTCCAGGGGCCGGTGATCTGATCGCGGATCGACCTGGTGCCATCGATCGAGCCCAGGTAAGCGTTAAGCGTCAGCAGGTCGCCGTGCACCGTGGCATGGCCACCGATCGGCACCTGGCAACCGCCTTCCAGCTGCCGCATGAGCGCCCGTTCGGCGCGCACCGCGGCGGCGGCATCTGAATCGTTCTCGCCTTCCAGCAGTTCGAGGACAGCACGGTCATCGGTTCGCGCCTCGATCACAATTACCCCTTGACCGACAGCCGGGATCATCTCATCAGGATTAAAATAAAAAGATACTTCCTGTTCGCGCTCCAGGCGTTTAACGCCGGCCGCCGCCAATATGGTGCCGTCCAGGCCCAGCTCCTCGATCTTCCTGATCCGGGTGCTGACATTGCCGCGGATATCGACTATCTCCAGGTCCGGGCGCAGCGACAGCAGCTGGGAACGCCGCCGGAGGCTGCTGGTGCCGACCTTCCCGCCCTGGGGAATCTCCGTGAGGCTCTTAGCCTTGCCGATGAAGGCGTCGCGCGGATCCTCGCGGGTGCCGAAAGCCGCCAACACCAGACCTTCCGGCAACTCTGTGGGCATGTCCTTGCAACTGTGCACCGCGATATCGATCTCGCCATCGAGCAGATCCGACTCGATCTCCTTGACGAATAACCCCTTGTCGCCGATCTTCGCCAGCGGCGAATCTAGGATCTTGTCGCCGGAGGTCGTGATCGTCTTGATCTTAACGGAGATGTCGACATGCTTCATCTGGATCGACCAGGACACGTGTTTCGCCTGGTACATGGCCAGCTCGCTGCCCCTGGTTCCCAGGGCGATGAATTTGACTCTCGAAGTGCTCACTCGTGCTCCACCTGTTGCCTGGTTTCTTCTGCGCCAGCGGCTTCATCTTCGTTTTTGTGGTGATGATGCCCGCTCTTGCCGTTCAGATTGAACAGCCTCCGCACGGACTCCACATATAAATAACCGCCGCGCTCGTTCGCCACCTTTTTCAGCTCTACGGTCGGCGCATGCAAAATCTTGTTGACTATAGCAGATGCCATCGCTTCCACCTGATGCTTCTCCTTTTCAGAAAGGTCCATTTCCAGGCGGGAAAGAGTCTTGGCCAGCTCCCCCTCCTTGATCCGCTCAGCCTTTTCCCTGAGCGCCGTGATTGTCGGCACTACATCGAGGCTAGACAGCCAGTTCATGAAGCTATTGGTCTCCTCCACAATAATGTGCTCGGCCTTATGCGCTTCTTTCTCCCGGCCGGCGGCATTCTGCTGCGCTACTTCATTCAGGTCATCTATGTCATATAGAAACGCATTGTAAACATCATTGACGCCCGGGTCGATGTCTCGGGGCACCGCGATATCGATGAAGAAGATCGGGCGGTTATGCCGCTTGTCCATCGCCTTTTTGACCGTGCCCTTGTGCAGCACGTAGTGGGGGGCGCCGGTGGAAGCGATGACGATGTCGGCCATGGGCAGATAATCGGCAATGTCTTCGAAACGGACGGGTGTGCCGCCCAGCTCAGCGGCCATCTCCTCGGCTCTGCTGAATGTGCGGTTGGAGACAATAAACTTCGAAACTCCGTGCGAGATCAGATGGGTAGCGGTCAGCTGACTCATCTCACCCGTGCCCAGCAGCATGACAGTGCGGTCATCCAGCTCCTCGAAGACCAGTCGCACCATCTCCACGGCGACGGATGAGACCGATACCGGGTTCTCGCCGATACGGGTCTCCGTGCGCACCCGCTTGCCGACTCCCAGGGCATCACGGAAAAGGCGGTTCAGCAAAGCACTTGTAGTCTCATTCTCGTGCGCGGCGTAATAAGCGTCCTTGATCTGGCCCATGATCTGCGCTTCGCCCACAACCAGGGAATCGAGGCTGCCGGCAACCCGGTAAAGATGGGTCACGGCGTTTTCGCCTTCATGAAAGTAGGCGCAGGCGTCCAGCTCGTGCTGATTGACGCCGGCGGTCTCAGCCAGGGCCTCCAGCACTTCGCGGCGGCCGATCTCCGGCAGTGAAGCTACGATATAGATCTCGGTGCGGTTGCACGTGGAGAGGGGAACGACTTCGACGATCGGGGTCTCGGCCAGCAGCAGGCCAGACAGGGAGGCGCATTTATCCCCGTTAAGGGACACCTTCTCCCTCAATTCCACGGGGGCTGTTTTGTGGTTTATGCCAAGTACCGCGAGATGCATTTTTCGATCTCCGCCTGGGCGGCCGCTGCGCCGCCACTTGCAATCAGCGGCACCAGATCCAATGCCGCCAGTTCGGCCAGACACTTCGTCTTCACGGATTCTTCGCTGATCCGGGAAATGATCTCCCGGCGGGCCTCGCCTAAAAGGGTAACGGCCTGAGCCCATTCCTGCGGGAACTCGCCCTCCAGCTGTTTGCGCAGCCGCTTGGCGAGCGCCGGCAGTTCTCCCCCCGTTGATACCGTGAGCAACAGGTCCCCCCGCCTGATCACGGAAGGAACGTAAAAATCACACTGATCCGGCTTATCCACCACATTCAAAGTCACGTGGCGGCCGTGGGCTTCTTCCTCCACAGACCGGTTCGTCTCATCATTGTCAGTGGCGGCGATCGCCAGAAAGGCGCCCTCCAGGTCGCCCCAGTAATATGGCCGCGCGACATGATCGATCTGGCCGTGGAACTGCTCGAATTCGGCATCGAGCGCCGGTGAGACGACTTTGACAACAGCACCGCATTCCAGCAGCGACGCCGCTTTGCGTGCCGCTACCTTGCCGCCGCCGATGATGACACACAGGCGGCCTGCGATCTTCAGGTTGACGGGATACAGGCCCACACCGACCACGCCTTATGCTTAGCCGGGAGCGTCCATTACCCGGCCGGCGTGTAACTGTGCAGGCCGGAAAGGAACAGGTTGACGCCCAGATATGTGAACAAAACGACGATCATGCCGACCACGGCAAGGATCGCCGAGTGCCGCCCGCGCCAGCCCATGGTCAGTCGGGTATGCAGATAGGCGCCATAGAACAGCCAGGTGATCAGTGACCAGGTCTCTTTGGGATCCCAGCCCCACCAGCGTCCCCAGGCCTGGTCAGCCCAGATGGCGCCGGTGATGATGCCGATGGTGAGCAGGGGGAAACCGAAGGCTACGCCTCTGTAACTTACTTCGTCCAATACGTCAAGTGACGGCAGGCGTTTGGCGAAACCGGGGCGCGAAGCGCCCTTGCCGGCGGCATAGCCGAGTACGATCGCCACCAGCAGACCGACGGCGCCACCGCCAAGGATCTTGGCGTAGTCGCTACCGGCGTAGATCTTGCTGGTTGTCTGGGTGAAATTATCTGTTACCTGGGCGGGATTCGCCCAGAACGAGCCGATCCAGAGACCGATCACCAGCCCCAAAGCGACGAACAGGATCAGGAACGACGCCATTACGTGATCGTAGCGCTTCTTGAGCAGATATTCCTGGATCACATAGATGAAACCAGCGCCGAATGCCAGCGCGAACAGCCCGTAAGAGAGCATCGCGATGGTGACGTGAATCCAGAGCCAGTAGCTCTGCAGGGCGGGCACCAGCGGCTCAGGGCCTTTATAGAAAACACCCGCCACACTGGTGATCAGGAACGCCGTGGGTACCACGAGCGCCCCCGCTGCCCGCACCGGGTAGAACCGCTCAGCGATCAGGTAGAACAGGACGATGCCCCAGCCCATCAGCGACAGAGACTCGTACAGGTTCGCCATCGGTGCGTGGCCGGATGTATACCAGCGCAACCCCAATGCGATTGTATGGGCTACCAGACCCAGCACCAGCAGGGTAGTCCCCATGCTTGCGGCTTTTTCCGAACGCGTGATCAGGTACCAGATATAGATGCCGCTGGATACCAGATATGAAACAACTGCAATTATGAATAGGATCTCTTCTAACTTAACCATCTGCCGTGGCCTCCTGTCCGATGGAAAGTCGCAACTCTGACATCATGTGATCGAAATCTTTCTTGAAAGCGACCTTCGACCGGTTGGTGCGGCCGCCGATCAGTAAATCTCCAGAAGTTCCCGCCTTGAACCAGATCCGCCGGTGCGGGAGATAAAGAGTGAAGCAGATGCCACCCATCATCAGGCCGAAGCCGACATACACCAGTGACTTGCCCGGCGTCTTGTTCACCTGCAACACCGTGACGTAGCCGCGGGCAGTCTGGAAATAACTCGCCTGATGGAAGTTGACGCCTTCCAAACGCAACGGGTCGTTCACGGTGATGACCTTTTTAGCGACCGACTGCCCATCCTCAAAAATCTCCAGATCGCTGGAATAAACGGAAGGGCGGTAACCGATGACACGGCCGTTTTCCGTCACCTCTATGTAGTCTACAGTAAAACCGTTGTTTTTCACTTGCATGTTGGTGTTGGGCACCGGTGCGGATTTTCCATCCGGTATCTCCATCCGCTCATCGAATCCCAGAAAACCAACCAGGATCGAGCCGACGGCAATAAACAGAAAGCTCATGTGGAATGCCAGCGAGGCTATCGGTGTGAAGCGGCCCTTCTCAGCCAGGACCGATCCGCTCTGGCCCTCACGGATGCGGAAGTGATGCTTGCCCAACAGCTTCTTTGCCGTGGCTATGCTCCGGTCTCCCGCCCCCGGGATGGTGACGCTTACCGGTTGGTTGGCAATGAAGATCTCCTTGACGTCTACCCGCGGTTTCAGGAAATGCTTGACCGCGGTCGGCAGACGCTTGGTGATACAGACGGTCAGATTCGCGATTAATAGACCTAGAGTCGACAGGAACCACCAGGAGTTGTACATATTGAACAACCCGAGGGTCTTATAGAAGTCATAGAGCGGATTATTCGGCCAGCCGCTTTCGAGCACCTGGTCGCCCTGGGGCAGGATAGTCCCGATGATGGAGAGCAGCGCGATGACGAACAACAGCGTCAACGCCAGTTTCATCGAGACGAGGAAGTGCGTGATCTTTTTGCCCACGGACCAGCCGGGGCCTTTGACTTCCTTAGTGACAGCGGCTTTTTCGGTGGTCACGGTCAGACCTTCCTTAAAGCCTTTTTGAATTTGTCAACATCAGCCTGGGCGGGAGTCGGCAGCGGATCAGCCATCTGCCACACCTGCACCCGGTTGTTCTCCCGGTCGGCGAAGATCATCCGGTTACTCGCGGAAAGTGCGATGCCTTCCGGGAAGTTGACCTGCGCGTCTTCCGTGCCCCGGTCGCCGATGGTCGCTATCAGGTTACCGTCGCTGTCGAGCACGACGATGCGGTCCGGCACATCGCTGATATACAGATGTCCATCAGGACCGACTGCGATGGAACGCGGCAGATGGAACGGGCTGCTGACCTTGCCGTTATCCTGATTGCCCAGGGTCCAACGGGTCTTGCCATCGGGGGTGAGAGCCACCACTCGCCAGTTGTTGGTATCGGCCACATAGATATTACCGTTGGACTGGTCGACCGCGATGCCGTTGGGGAAATC
>Ga0172371_10006314_pt1 | contig 17286 bp, 17 predicted proteins | sample Lak12m_FD_114543 | JGI IMG/M metagenome (GOLD analysis project Ga0172371, IMG submission 114543) | Freshwater microbial communities from Kabuno Bay, South-Kivu, Congo - kab_022012_12m | ecosystem: Environmental > Aquatic > Freshwater > Lake | place: Democratic Republic of the Congo: South-Kivu...
GACTGCGGGTACGACACCGTGGCAGCGGTGCTGTTGAACCCAAAAACCAGCAGCCAACCGGCTGTCACGCATCGTAAAAATCTTGCCAGCATGAAGGTGCTCCCAAAGATGATGCCTCATGGTACTTGTTGACATGGCTGGCGTGTACCCCCCGAATGGGGGGGGGTTCACTTTGGTTTGGCATAAAAGGCGCTGGTACAGGCATACTTTGCGCCATAACAGCCTGTGCCAGGCATCCAAACGCTTTTTTTTTAATAGCTGTCTGCGCAATACCAACAAGCACTAGAGCCATTTTTTATCAATATTTTCTGTGCATCATCTGACCCGTAAAAACGCAGAAGCGCACCCCGATTCACCCCATTTTGAAAGACTCTCCATGAGCGACGACCACGATCACGCCCATACCCCGGCTCCCATTCACGATCACGGCCATGGCGAGCACGCCCACAGCCACGCGCCGGTCAATTTCAACCGCACTTTTGCGGTCGGTATTGCACTCAATGCCGGTTTTGTCGCCATCGAGGCCTTTTTTGGCTGGCAGATCAATTCATTGGCATTGCTGGCCGATGCCGGGCACAACCTGAGCGACGTGGCCGGTCTGGTGCTGGCCTGGGCTGGCACGCTGGCGGTCAAGCTCAAGCCCGATGCGCGTCACACCTACGGTTTCAAGCGCGCCACCATCCTGGCCGCGTTTGCCAACGCCTTGTTGTTGTTGCTGGCCATGGGCGGCCTGACGTGGGAGGCCGTAGGCAGGCTTGGTGCGCCGCAGGCCGACTTGCAGGCGCAGGGGGCCACCATCATGGTGGTCGCAGGTGTGGGCATCGTCATCAACTCGTTGACGGCGTGGCTGTTTATGCGCGGGGGGAGCGACGACCTCAACATCCGTGGCGCTTTTTTACACATGGCCGCCGATGCGCTGGTGTCTGCGGGCGTGGTGGTGGCCGGGGCGCTGACGCTGTGGCTGGGATGGGTCTGGCTCGACCCGATGGCCAGCCTTGTCATTGCGGCGGTGATTTTGTGGAGCACATGGAGCCTGTTCACGCAGTCGTTGCACCTGCTGTTTGACGGTGTGCCCGCCAGTGTGGACGTGCAACAAGTGCGCGCCCTGTTGCTGGGTTTGCCCGGCGTGGCCGATGTGCACGACCTGCACGTCTGGGCCATGGGCACCCGCCATATCGCCCTGACCGCGCACGTGGTTACTGAAGCGGCTGACACGGCTGCGCTGCTGCACAGCGCTGAAGAAGAGCTGCATCACCGCTTTGACATTCGGCATGTCACGCTACAACTGGAAACCCCGGCCTACGCCCGGCTGTGCGGTTTGCGCCCCGGTTCGGGATGCCAGGCGTCATAAACCATGTGCGCGACGCTTGGGGTTCTACTGCTTACGCGGTTGCACCCTGGGTCGCCAGCGCTTGAGCAGCAAGGCATTGCTCATCACACTCACCGAACTGGCCGCCATGGCCGCCCCGGCCAGCACGGGGTTCAATACGCCAAAAGCGGCCAGCGGGATGCCGACCACGTTGTAGATGAAGGCCCAGAACAGGTTTTGCCGGATCTTGGCAACCGTGCGGTGTGAAATGTCCAGCGCCGCTGCAACCAGCGCCAGGTCGCCACGCATGAGCGTGATGCCCGCCGCGTGCATCGCTACGTCGGTGCCGCCACCGGCGTTGGCCATCGCCATGCCGACGTCGGCTGCGGCCAGAGCGGGCGCGTCGTTGACGCCGTCGCCGACCATCACCACCGTTTGACCAGCGGCTTTGAGCCGGGCGATGTGCGCCGCCTTGTCGCCGGGCAACACGTCGCTGATGACTTCGTCCTGGTCGGCGTGCAAGCCCACACGCCCGGCCATGGCACACGCTGCGGCGCGGTTGTCACCCGAGAGCATCAGCACGCGGATGCCCATGCCGCGCAGGCCAGCGATGGCTGTCGCCGCGCCGGGCTTGGGTTCGTCGCCAAAGCCCATCAGCGCCACCACCTTCAGTTCACCAGCGCTGCGCTGTGCCAGCGCGGCCAGCGTGGCACCGCGCGCCTGTAGCACCGCCAGTGGCGCGGCAAGCGTGCCCAGGTCGCCCTGCAATTGCCCGATCCACGTCGGGCTGCCAATAAGGTACGCCACCCCGTCAACATGGCCCTGCAGCCCTTTGCCAGGGGTGCTGAGCACGTCGCTGACCGCTGGCAGCGGTAGCGCTTTTTCTTGTGCGGCGGCAACCACGGCACGCGCCAGTGGGTGGCTGCTGCCGCTCTGGATGGCCGCCGCCACGCGCAGCAGATCATCTTGCGCGGCGGGATCACCGGCCACAAAGTCGGTCAGCCGGGCGTGGCCCACGGTGAGCGTACCGGTCTTGTCAAACACCACCACCTGCGCCTTGTGCGCCAGCTCCAGCGCCTGCGCGTCCTTGATCAGAATGCCGTGCTGCGCCGCGATGCCCGTGCCGGCCATGATGGCCGCTGGCGTGGCCAGGCCCAGCGCGCAGGGGCAGGCAATCACCAGCACGGTGACCGCGTTGATCACTGCGGCGTCAACGGCGTGACCGCTGAGCCACCAACCCAGAAAGGTCAGGGCAGCCAGCACCAATACAACCGGCACAAATACGGCGCTGACCTGGTCCACCAGCCGCTGGATCGGTGCCTTGGCGGCTTGAGCGTCTTCCACCAGCCGGATGATGTTGGCCAGCACGGTATCGACACCGACCGCGCTGACGCGGATCACCACTCGCCCGTCGCCATTGAGCGTGCCCCCGGTCACCTTGTCGCCCGCCACCTTGGGCACAGGCAAGGGCTCGCCCGTCAGCATCGATTCATCCACTTGCGTCTGCCCCTCCAGCACACCGGCATCCACCGCAAAGCGCTCACCCGGGCGCACCACCAGTTCGTCACCGGCCAGCACTTCGTCGATCGGCACATCGACTTCGCCGTCCAGCCCCAACAGGTGCGCCACGTCCGGACGCAGCGCGTGCAGCGCGCGGATGGCGGAGGTGGTTTGCCGCTTGGCGCGCGCTTCCAGCCATTTGCCCAGCAGCACCAGCGTGATCACCACCGCAGACGCTTCAAAGTACAAATGCGGCAGGGCTCCCGCTGCGGCGCTCAGCCACAACCAGACCGACAAGGCCCAGCCCGCGCTGGTGCCAATGGCCACCAGCAAATCCATGTTGCCCGACAGCGCGCGCGCAGCGTGCCAACCAGCCTTGTAAAAACGAGCACCCAGAAAAAACTGCACCGGTGTGGCCAACGCAAACTGCAACCAGGCTGGCAACATCCAGTGTTGCCCAACCAGATTGCCCAGCATCGGCAGCAGCAGCGGCAGCGACAACGCAGCGCCCAAAGCCACCGGGCCAAAGCCCGCCCAGGCGGAATCGGGGGCAGCGTCAATGGCGGCATTGGCCGCTACCGGCTCGTAGCCGGCATCGCGCACCGCGCGCTTCAGGCGTGCTTCGACCTGGTCGGACGGCGCTACCAGGATGCGCGCCGACTCGGTAGCCAGGTTCACCGCCACCTCTTGCACGCCGGGCACTTTTTTCAGGGCGCGTTCGGCACGCGCCACGCAAGACGCACAGGTCATGCCGTGGATGCCCAGGTCAATACGCAACGGCAGGGTTTGAGTTGGAGGGGAATTCATCAGGGTTCACAATACGCGCTTTGCGATAACCCTATTTTCGGAGGATTTTGATGAAGCATACGTTCAACGTTCAGGGAATGACCTGCGAGCACTGCGAAAAAGCCGTGGTGCGTGCTATTCGCCAACTCGACCGCACCGCGGAGGTGGTGGCCGACCGTACGCAAAACCGGGTCGAGGTGAGTTCCAGCCAAGCGCCCGAAGCACTCAAACAGGCCATCATCGACGAAGGCTACACCGTGCTGGCCTGAAAGCATCCGGGATGCTTGCGACCGGGCTGGTGCAGGAGGTCTGCGCGCTGTACCCATCGCTGGCGCGGGTGCGGCCCGCTCTGGCAGAACTGGGTGCCTCTTTTGTGCCCATGCAGGTATCGGCCGATACCGTACTGTTCAGCGAGAATGCCGCCTGCCAGGGCTTCCCGCTGGTGCTCGAAGGCGAAATCAAGGTGTCGCGCCATTCAGACGACGGTCGCTCGCTGGAGCTGTACCGCGTTGGCCCCGGCGAGCTGTGCCTGGTTTCCAGCGCCTGTCTGTTTCGCTCCCAACCGTTGTCGGCGCTGGGCCGCACCACGCGGGCCACGCGGTTTTTGTTGATCACCCCGGAGCTGTTCAATCACTGGCTCGAAACGCCGGAATTTCGCAACGACGTGCTGGGCCTGTTTGCCGAGCGCATGGCCGACCTGACAGCGCTGGTGGACGCGGTGGCGTTTCAAAAACTTGACCGTCGGTTGGCCACTGCGTTGCTGGGGCGCGGCCAGCAACTGCGGCTGACGCACCAGGCGTTGGCCGATGAATTGGGCACGGTGCGCGAAATCATCACGCGCCTGCTGCGCCGCTTTGAGCGCGAAGGCTGGGTGGCGCTCGCGCGCGAGCAGATCACCATCGTCAACAGCGTCGCACTGCGCGCATTGGCCACGGCCCCATCCTAGGAGCCTGTCGGGCTTGGGAGTCGTCGGCCCGCTTCAGGCTCAACTGTCCTGAACCTTCAGCAAGGCTGACAGATCGGCCCGCACGTAGCCGTGCCCGGCTTCAACGGCCAGGGCTTGCAGGTCACGTTCCAGCACGGCGCGGTCTTGTTGGCGCGCCCAGAACACCGGGCCACCTTGCCAGCGCGGGAAGCCATAGCCCTGTACCAGCACCACGTCGATATCACTGGCGCGGCTGGCAATACCTTGCGCCAACAGCAGCGCAGCTTCGTTGACCATGGCCAGCAGGGCGCGGCGCTGGATGTCTTGCGGCGACAGGCTGCGCCGGGTGATTCCGCGCCCGGCTGAGGCTTGTTCAATGATCTGGCGTACCAGCGTATCGGTGCTCTTGACCTGCCGACCGTCTTTGTACGTGTAATACCCAGCGTCGGCCTTGCGCCCGAGTCGACCGGCTTCGCACAGGTGGTCCAGAACGGCCACATAGCGCTCATCCGGGTGGCGCGTGGCTGCCTGGGCTTTGCGCATACGCCAGGCAATATCCAACCCGGAGAGGTCGGCCACGGCAAATGGCCCCATGGCAAAACCAAAGCCCTGTAGCGCCGCATCGACCTCCTCGGGCCAGGCACCGTCTTCGAGCATGAACTCACACTGCTTGCGGTAGGCGTTGTAAATGCGGTTGCCAATAAAGCCAAAGGCATTGCCGGTAAGCACCGGCAGTTTTTTGAGGATCCGGCCCAGCGCCATACCGGTGGCCAGCACATCGGGTGCGGTGTCTGCGCCACGCACCACTTCGAGCAGCTTCATCACGTTGGCCGGGCTGAAGAAATGCAGGCCCAGCACGTCGTGTGGCCGCCGGGTTACACCGGCGATGGCATCGACGTCCAGGTACGAGGTGTTGGTGGCCAGCACGGCACCAGCGCGGGCGTGGGCGTCGATTTGCTGAAACACCGCTTGTTTGACCCCCAGGTCTTCAAACACGGCCTCGATCACCAGGTCGGCACGCTTGAGCAGCGTCCAGTCGGTGGTCGGGTTCAGGTGCGCTTGCGCCGCAGCAGCCACTGCGGCCTTCATCTTGCCGGCGGTGACACGGCTTTGGTAGTGATCATTGACACGCTGGTGGCCACGTTGCAGGGCGGCATCGTCTTGCTCGAGCAGCAGCACCGACAAGCCCGCATCAAGTGCGCAAATGGCAATGCCCGCGCCCATGGTGCCCGCACCGATGATGGCCACGGTCTGCACCGGGCGCGCCGTGGTCTGCAAGCTGGCAGGCAGTTTACCGGCTTGGCGTTCGGCAAAAAATTGGTAGCGCAGGGCCTGGGCTTGCACGCCGCACTGGAGTTGCACAAACAGCTCACGTTCACGTTGGAGGCCGCTGGCCCAGTCGCCACTGCTGGCCAGCACGGCATCCAGCAGGGCGGTATAGGCAGGCTGCAACTGTTGCCGTGGCGAAAGTTTGCTGCGCTGCTCGCTGACAAACGCTTGCACGGCGGTGGCGTCAAGCGTACGTTCCCGCACGCGTGGCAGGGGTGTGTGGTTGCTGGCAAGTTCGGTCGCACGCGCCTTGGCCGCTGCAAGCAAATCGGTGGCGACCACTTGGTCGAGCAAACCCGATTCGGCTAGTTGCTTGGCGCCTTGCGGTGCACCGCTTTGCATCAAGGTGAACGCGGTGGCCAAACCCGCCAAACGCGGCAACGCCTGGGTGCCACCGGCACCGGGGATCAACCCCAGCGTGATTTCTGGCAGACCCAGTTTGGCACCCTCCAGCGCCACTCGGCCATGGCAGGCCATGGCCAGCTCCAGTCCCCCCCCCAGCGCCACGCCACTGACGGCAGCAACCACCGGCTTGTTGCAGTCCTGGATGTGCGCCAGCAGCGTGGGCAGAATGGGCTCCTGGCGCTGCGCGGGTGTGCCGAATTCACTGACGTCGGCTCCGGCCGAGAAGGCTTTGTCAGAGCCAATCAGCACGATGCCCCGAACCGCAGCGTGGGCTTGCGCGGCTTCAAGAGCGCTGGCAATTTGCTGGCGAAGCACCGCACCCAGGCTGTTGACCGGTGGTCGGTTCAGGGTAATGACGGCAATGGCGTCTTGAATTTCAAACATGGCAATACTACCTGTCAATGCGTGCTGTAACGAGGGTCAACGACCAAAATACAAATCTTGCAATTGCGCCAAACTGACTTCGCCCGCCGGTTTGGAAAACACGACCTTGCCGCTTTGCATCAGATAGACCTGATCGGCCAAACCCACGGCCATCTGGGTGTTTTGTTCCACCAGAATCATGGTGCGTCCGTCGGCCTTAAGCTGCTTGAGCGTTTCAAACAACTCATTCACAACGACCGGTGCCAGCCCCAGCGAGGGCTCGTCGATGATCAACAGCCGTGGATCTGACATCAAGCCCCGCGCCATCGCCAGCATCTGCCCCTCGCCGCCAGACAAGGTGCCCGCCAACAGGTGACGGCGCTTGTGCAGCGCCGGGAACATGGCGTAGGCACGCTCGCAGTTGCGCTGGGCGCGCGCACGGTGCTGCTTGGGGAAGGCTCCCATCATCAGATTTTCTTCGACCGTCATGTCCCTGAAAATCATGCGGCCTTCAGGGATCATCGCCACCCCCATCGCGGCCATGTTCCAGGTGGCGGTGCCGTCGATCACCTTTTTTTCGTACACGATCTCGCCTTGGCTTAGTGGCAGCAGACCCATGATGGCGCGCAGCAGCGTGGTTTTGCCAGCGCCATTGGGGCCGATGATGGTGGTCAACTGGCCAGCTTTGGCGGTCAGGCAAACATCCCAAAGAACGTTGATGGCACCGTAACCCGTGCGAATGTTTTTGATGTCAAGCATGGCCGGCACCTGTATAACTTTTGATCACTTCGGGGTCGCGGAAAACCGCATCGGGTGCGCCGTCTGCGATGCGCTCGCCAAAATTGAGCACCACCACACGATGGCACAGTTGGGTGATGGTTTCAATGTCATGTTCGATGATCAAAATGCCGACCTGGTAGCGCGTGTGCAAGTCTCTGAGCATGGCCATGAAACGACGCTTGCCGTGCGTCTCCAGCCCGGCCAGCACTTCGTCGAGCATCAGCAGTTTAGGTTCGGTGGCCAGTGCCTTGGCCACTTCAAGCGCTTTCAGTTCGGTCAGCGCCAATTCTTTGGCCGCATTTTTTTCAGCGCGTGAGGTCAGGTTGGTAAACGCCAGAATCTCGTCGATCTTGCGCGGATCGACCGCGCCGGTACCAAAGCGCTGCGCCACCAGCAAGTTTTCGCGTACGGTGAGCTCATGCATCGGCTGCGGTATCTGGAACGTGCGCCCGATGCCCATCCTGGCGCGTTGATGCAGCGGCGCACGCAGCACGTCGGCACCATCAAACAGGATCTGGCCACTGGTAGGGCGCACCAACCCCGAGATGGCGTTGAACAGCGTGGTTTTGCCAGCGCCATTGGGTCCGACCAGCCCTACCACCTCCGCCGCACCGATTGAAAAACTGACGGTATTAACGGCCATCAGACCACCAAACCGCACTGACAAGTTGTCAAGACGCAGCATGGTTGTTCCTTGAGCGCTTGCGCAGCAGGGGCAGCAGGCCACCCGGGCTGAGGATGATCATGGCCACCAACAGGGCACCCAGAATCAGTTGATGCCCGGACGGGATGAGGTTTTTGAAGATCAGTTGATCCACCAGATAGACCGTCACAGCACCGATCAACGGGCCCAGAATGGTGCGGTAACCGCCAAAGATGGCCGCCACAATGGGCAGCGCGACCCACAGCCCGTTGAAGGCGTAATCGGGCTCCAGAAAGTTGATGTAATGCACATTGAAGGCACCCACAACACCGGTCATGAAAGCCGACACAAACAGCATCAGTGCCTTGAGCAGGGTGCTATGGACACCCACCACCCGGGTCGCGTCTTCGCTGTCGTGCATGGCGCGTAACGCCAAACCGTAATAACTTGAACGGATCCATTTGTAAGCGACGACAAAAATCAGCACCACGCTCAGAATCATCAGATAACTGCCGACTTTGCTACCCAGGTCAAACCCGAACAGCACCGGGAAACGCGGCACACTGGACAGTCCGCCGGCACCGCCCGTGACCGACTCCCATTCGGTCGCGACAATTTTGAAAATGTGCGCGTACGCCAGGATCGCCAAGGCGAAATAAGGGCCACGCAGGCGCAACACCGGTAGCATCACCAATGAAGCGCCAAACGCGCCGACACCACCGAGCAGCATCGCCACGGCGACCGGTACGCCCGCCTTCAGGGTCAGAATGGCCGACACGTAAGCACCGACGCCAAAAAAAGCAGAATGGCCAAAGCTCACCATGCCGCCCATGTTGCCCAGCAGCGCCCAGGCCAGTGCAATGCCGCCAATCACCAGCGAGGCAATGATCAGGCTCATCACATAGTTGTTGTGGCCCAGCGTAAGCGGGATCACCCCATACGCCACCAGCAACCCGACCAGCGTTGTCCGGTTCGCTTTCATCCACGCCTCCGGGCGGCACCAAACAAACCATTGGGCATGACAAACAGTACCAGCAAAAACAGCGTCATGCCAGCCAGCTCCTGCAGTGCCGAACTGGCCAGGGTGACGGTCAGCGATTCGGTAACGCCCAACAACAAGGCACCAACCAACACCCCTGGAATGGAACCGATGCCAGCCAGCACCGTGATGATGAAGGCCTTGACCGTGAGCACATGCCCGTACGAGGGCTGGATCACGCCGTAGCTGTACAGCGCCACGCCCGCAAATGCGGCCAGCAAACCAGCCACGGCGAACGATATGATTTCTGTCAGGCGCGGGTTGATGCCCATCAGCTTGGCCGCGTCACGGTTGCTTGAGACGGCGCGCACGGCGCGTCCGTACCAACTGCGTGACAGCCACCACCACAGTCCACCCATCAAGACCACGCTGACCACAAAAAACAGCAGCTCACTGTGCATGCTGTAAAGCGGCCCTACCACCACAGCGTCTTGCAGCCAAACCGAGCTGGTGGTGTGGATGTCGGCCGACCAGATCAGCAGCACCCCGTTGGTCAGAATGATGCCAATGCCGTAGGTGAGGATCAGGGTGTTGATCTCGCGGTCGTTACGGATCAGGCTGATCAAGGCATAGACCAACATGGCCGACAGGCAAACGACCAGCAGCGCCAACGGAATGGCAAACACCGGGTTGACGCCCAAGCGCGACTCCACCGTGTAGGCAATGTAGGCCGCCAGCAGGACCAGCTCGCCATGCGCGAGGTTGATCACGCTCATGGTGCCAAACACCAGGGCCAGCCCAAGCGCGATCAGCGCGTAAGAGCCGCCCTGCAGCACGCCAGAGTAAAGCGCTTGGGCAATCAGTTCAAGCATGAATGTCGCGCCGCTTTACCAGGGAACGCCAGGGAAGTTGATCTTGCCCGTGGCTGCGTTGGCGGGCCAGACAATGGCGATCTTGCCAGCTTGGTGTTGGCCCATGCGGTGCACAAAATTCGGGTTGTCGCCCTGCTCGTTAAAGATCACATGACCAATCAGTGTGTCACGGCTGGTTTTGCTCAGCTCTTGTGCAATACCGCCCTTGCTGAGCGTTGCCTTGTCGGCAGCGCGCGCAATGGCTTCAAACAACAGCATCGACTGGACATAACCAAACTGACCCAGATAGTCTGGCTCCTTGTTGTACAGCTTCTTGTAGGTGTCGGCAAACAGTTTGCCGTCGGCGGTTTTGAACTCGGCCGGGAACGGCAGCAACGCGGTGCCATACACCGACGGCATCAGGTCCGGAAACTCGGACGCCATTTTGGGTGTTGCCAGCGACCAGACACCCACCATGGCCTTGACGTCGGGTTTGAGCACCTTGGCGGCGCGCAAAATGCCCACGTAGTCGTTTTCGTAGCCCACCATCAGGATGACTTCGGATTTGTCCTGCAACTTGACCTTGTTGATGATCGGTTTGAAGTCGTTAATGGCCGGGTCAAAGGCGTGCGTGCCCACTTTCAGGCCTTTGCCTTCGAGCTCTTTTTGCACGTCTTTGGCGAGGTCTCCGGTGGCTTGCTTGGTCAGATAAATGATCGAAACTGATTTGACTTTCATGTCGCCCAGCAATCCGACCACGGCCTTTTGATAGCCCTGCGTGTTGTTGATCCGGAAGAACGTCTTGTAGCCGCGTTTGGTCAGGGCATCGTCCACGCCACCCGAGGTGATGTAGGGCAAGCCCAGTTTATTGGCCGCATCAGAGGCGGGCGCAATGTTGTTGGAGCCATAGCCCCCCGTGATGGCCAGCACGCCCTGGCCGGCCAGCTTCTCGACTGCGGCAATGGCTTTGGCCGGTGCCGATTCGTCGTCGGCGGTGATGATCTTTATCTTGTGTTTGGCATTGGTTTTATTGAACACCTCCACCGCCACCGATATGCCTTCATTCATGCCCGAGCCGACGCGCGCCAGGTTGCCGGTGAGCGGAATTTCTGCCCCCACCAGGAACTCTGCGGCCAGCGCTGCCTGAGCGCTCAGGGCGAGCGCTGTGACAGCCGTCAAACCGAGTTTTTTATAAAAAGTGTTCATCGTCTTTGTCTCCATTTTGTAGTGGGGCGTTTCATTGCCCCCGGGTTGAAAAATCTGCATCCATAAGCTGGGCCAGTTGTTGCAACTGACCCTTCAGAATCTTGCCCGTTGCCGCAGCCGGCAAGGCGGGCATGAAAACCATCTGGCCAGGCAGCTTGTAGGGCGACAGGCGCTGCGCCAGAAAGGTTCGCAGCGTGGCCGCATCCAAGGTCTGATGGACAGCCAGTTCAACAAAGGCCACCACCTCTTCATTTCCGTCTGCCACCCGTCGCCCCACAACGGCAGATTGGGTGACGGCCGGATGGGCGTTGATGGCGGCTTCAACTTCGACCGGATAGACGTTGAAGCCCGAACGAATGATCAGCTCTTTGGTGCGGCCCACGATGAACAGTGCGCCGTCGGGTGCCTGGCGCGCCACGTCGCCGGTATTGAGCCAGCCACCGTCGCGCATGGTCTGCGCGGTCAGTTCGGGTTCGCGGTAGTAGCCTTTCATCACATTGGGGCCCCGCACCCACAATTCGCCCGGTTCACCGCAGGCAACATCCGCCCCGTTGCTGTTGACGATACGCACGTCGATACCCGCAATGGGGGTGCCCACCGAGGTGTCATGGCGCGGCTGCTCAGGCCGGGTCTGGCTGATGGTGGGAGAGGTTTCGGTCATGCCGTAGCCGTTGTGCAGCGGCTGGCCAAACAGGGCTTCAACCTTGTTTTTCAGGGTCTGATCCAGTGGCGATCCGCCCGCATAAATGAAGCGCAGGGCAGACCCGGCTGGCGTCCAGCCCTGACCGTCAAATTCAAGCAAACGGGCGTACATGGCAGGCACGCCCTGCATCATGGTGAGTCCCTTGTCCCGGATGGCACTGATCATGGCTTGCGGCGAATATCGGGCTTCGATCAGCAGGCACGCCCCAGCGTAAAAAGTACCCAGCATGACCGAGGCCAAACCATAAACATGCGATATGGGCAATACCCCATATACCAGGTCGTCCGGCTTGACCCCGCGCAACCGCCCGGAGACGGCGGCAATGAACAGCAAGTTGCGATGCGTCAGCATGACACCCTTGGGATGACCGGTGGTGCCGGTGGTATAGATCAGCGCTGCGACTTGTTCACTGCCCAAAGCAGCCACGGGTTCAGCGGTGCAGTCCACGTTGAGTGGGCTGACCATCAACGTGCCCGACATCGGCAGGCGGTGTTCCTGGGCATCAAAGCGCAATGCATGCGCCTTGGCCTCGGGTGACACAGCAGTGGTAAAAATGACGCGTCTGGCAGCGCAGTGGGTGCGAATATTTTCAATCTCCGTGCCCGACAAACGCGCATTCACGTTGACAAACCAGGCGTCGATATCAGCCAGTGCAAACAGCAGCGCTACCTGGGCGGCACAGTTTTCGCCAACCACCATGACGCGGTCACCCGGGCGCACTTCGAGCCGCTGCAAAAAGACTCTGGCTTCGTCGATGGCGACGACCAGTTGCTGGTAGTTCCAGTCCAGGCCCTCTGCCTGCACTGCGCGCGCCAGCGGCATTTGGCGCGCCCAGCGTCTGGGCACGTTGCTCAAGCGGTTGGGCAAACCGTCGGGCTGTGTCACAGGGGTTGCACTCATTGCGCGCGAGCTTGCTTGATCAAGTTACGTGCAATCACCAGTTGCTGAATCTGGCTGGTGCCCTCGTAGATGCGAAACAGGCGCACGTCGCGGTAAAAACGCTCCGCTGCATAGTCCGCCACGTAGCCCGCGCCGCCGTGAATCTGGACCGACCGATCCGCCACACGACCACACATTTCGGTGGCAAACAATTTGGCGCAGGAGGCCTCGGTGGATACGTCTTGCCCGGCATCACGCCGCCGGGCGGCGTCGATCACCATGCAACGCGCGGCGTAGATGTCAGCCTTGCTGTCGGCCAGCATGGCCTGAATCAACTGGAAGTCGGCAATCGGTTTGCCAAACTGGCGTCTTTCACACGCATAGTGCAGCGCGTCATTGAGCATGCGTTCGGCCGCACCCACGGACACTGCGGCGATGTGCAAGCGCCCTTTGTCGAGCACCTTCATGGCGGTTTTGAACCCCACACCCTCTTTGCCGCCGATCAGGTTGGCTGCAGGTACCCGGCAATTGTCAAAAATCACGTCGCAGGTGTGGGCACCTTTTTGTCCCATTTTTTTATCGATTTTTCCAAGCGACAGGCCGGGTGTGTCTTTTTCCACCACAAAGGCAGAGATGGCATCGGCACCTTTCAAGGTGGGGTCCGTGCGCGCCATCACGGTGAAAATGCTCGCCTGGGGTGCGTTGGTGATGTAGCGCTTGGTGCCGTTAAGAATGTAGTGCTCGCCGTCACGCACCGCCGTGGTACGCAGTGATGCAGCGTCCGATCCGGCATCAGGCTCGGTCAGTGCAAAAGAGCCAATGATCTCGCCGCAGGCCAAGCGCGGCAGATAGCGCTTTTTTTGTTCTTCACTGCCATCAATGACGATGCCTTGCGAGCCAATGCCGTTGTTGGTGCCGATCAGCGAGCGGAATGCAGGCGATGTTTTGGCAATTTCAAAGGCAACCATCACCTCCTCTTCCATCGTCAGGTTCAGCCCGCCGTAGGGTTCTGGAATTGACAAGCCAAACAGCCCCAGCGCGCGCATGTCGCGCACCACGTCAGACGGAATTTGGTCGGTTTCGGCGACTTCTGCCTCCAGCGGCACCAGACGCTCGCGGACAAAGCGGTGAACGCTATCCAGCAATAGTTCAAGGGTTTCGGGATCTCTGATCATCAGGTTATCTCAGTTTGAATTGAAGTCAAGGTTCAAGCGATTCCAAGATCAATTTGCACCTTTCGAACCAGTTGAACCAGCTTGGGTCCAAGATCACTTGCAAGCAGATCAGGTGGCAACAGATGCGCCGGGCCACCGCAGTTGAAAGCCATCTGTTTCTGACCAATCGGGTCGATCAGCGGTACACCCACGGCGTGCACATCTTGTTGCCAGTCCCCGGTGCTGACGCAAAATCCGTGCTCCTGGTAGTCATGCAGCGCCTGTTCGATGCCCGCTTTGACGCGAGGCCATTTGGGCGCGTCGGCACGTCGGATATCGTCCAGCACAGTGTCGCGCTCGTCCTGGGGCAAACCGCACAACAAGGCCTTGCCCATGGCGGTGGTGGCCACCGGTATGCGTGACCCAATATCCAGCCGCAAGGTGACCCGTGCACTGCTCTGGCAAGTTTGCACATAGACCATGCGCAGCCGGTCGCGCACGCCAATGGACACCGACGCCTGCGAATACTCGGCCAGTTCTTGCATCGCCGGGCGTGCCACTTTGCGCAAATCAAGCTGACCCAGCAGGGTATAGCCCAGCGACAACACGCCAGAGGCCAACTGGTATTTGCCTTGACTGTCTGAATAAGCCAGGTAACCGAGTTTTTTGAGCGTATAAATCAGACGCGATACGGTGGGTTTGGGCAAATTCGTCCGGCGGGCAAGCTCCGCATGGCTCAAAAAGCTGTCGCTCGGCCGAAAACAGCGCAAGACATCCAGCCCGCGGGCCAGCGCCGTCACAAACTGACGGTCTTTGTCTTTTTCTGCACTGTCAAAGGCTTGACTGTTTTCTGTCGAGTGCATTCGGACGGGTCTCTCGGGAGTCAGTTTCAGGTTGATCGGGTCGATATATTTGCGAAACATTATTCCGCTTAGCGAACGGGTTGCAGTCTAATTGCCGTTCCCGCCAGCGACTGTCGCGTTTGAGACATCCATTTTGAAATGACACCGGTCATCGGGCTGATCTGGTTCCTGCCCTTGGGCATTTCACATTGCGTTGACTTGGCACCGCCACTATGATTTACCCATTCACAACACAAAAGGAATTCACCGTGACCATTCTTGTCGCTTACGTAGCCCGCCCCGAAGGCCAGGCCGCCTTGGACAAAGGTATCGAAATCGCCCGCCGGCGCAACGAACATCTGCTGGTGGTCAACGCCTCGCCCGGAGGCACCACCGCAGACCCATCGGCGCTGGATGTGGAGGCGTTTGAGCGCGTCGAGCAATTGTTGAGGGATTCTGGCTTGAACGCCCAGGTCAAGCAGTTTGTGCGCGGCAAAAGCGCGGTGGAAGAAATCCAGACGCTGACCGAAACCTTGCCGGTGTCGGTGTTGGTCATCGGCCTGCGCCGCCGCTCGCCCGTGGGCAAGCTGATCATGGGCAGCGTGGCGCAAGAGCTTCTGCTGTCGGTCAGTTGCCCGGTACTGGCGGTGAAGGCCAATACCTGAACCCCGAGTCCGGTGACACGGGTCACAGACGGGTTGGGGGCTCATGCGCTCCAATCGCGCTCCGACAGGTTCAATGGTTGTCTTTAAGGAGTTTGTATGAAATTCAATGTTGGCGGTATCGACCGCATTGCGCGTATTGTTCTGGGCTTGGTGCTGATCGGCTTGACTGTCACCGGCATCATCGGCGTGTGGGGTTGGCTGGGCGTGATGCCGCTGGCCACAGGTGTCATCGGCTGGTGCCCACCCTACGCCATATTTGGCATCAATACCTGCTCGATGAAGAAGTAATTTGCTTCAAATAAAATAGCTTCCAACCGTTGATTTTATTGGGCTGGAAGCTTTTTTTATTCAATATCGTTGGCGACTGGGTCGCCCCCCAGCGCCTGCAACAGGTCCGGCAGCAGCTTGCGTAATTCGCCCGTGGCAATGGCCACATCGGCGTCAAAGTTGTCGTCATTGACGTCGCTGCCACGACGCTCGAAAACACCTTCCAGAAACGCCAGCTTCTTCAGCTGCAAGCCCTCGGTCAGCACCAGCGAGACACGCCCTTGCCAGGTCAGCGCCAACCGCGTGGGCAGCTTGCCGTTGCGCACATGGTCTTGAACCTCTTCGGTATCGAGCCGGTGGCGGCTGTAGCGCACCACGGCCTTCGAAGTGTCGGTGGCTTTGAGCTCACATTCCATGTCAACGCTGAAACCCGCAGGTGCCGCCTGGCTCAACAGCCAGTCGGCCATGGCGGTGACAGGGGCTACGTTGGTCTGTATCAGCTGTAACAACAGGTCGGGCACCGCCTGCACCAGCAGGTTGGCGGCTTCATCGGCGCGCGCCTGGCTGGCTGCATCGATCAGCAGACGTTGGGCTTGCGGGTCGATCCAGATCAGCACCGTCATCTGTTTGCCAAAGGCCTGCGGCAACAACGCCAGGCGGGTGTCGTCGCGCATGTCGCGCGTCTCTTTTTTGCCCGGCTTGCGCCCGGTGGTGGCCTCAATGTGGTCGATGCGCTCTTGCGCCTTGCGCTTGACCACAGACGCGGGCACGGTTTTGGTTTCGATCATCAGCTTGAGGATCCATTGACCATCCACCACCTCCAGCAGGGCGCCGTGCTCGACCCCCCTGGGTTCAACCCAGCCCACGGACTTTTCCTGGGTGGGGGCGCACGCTACAAAACGGCCCGCCTGCAAGGCGCTTTCCACCCGGACGGCGGTGCCGGACCAGCCGGGCTTGATGTCATAAACGATGAGATTCTTGAACACGCAGACTTTCAAAAAGTGAAGTTGAAATTTGCCCAACTTTACACGGCATTGATACTGCCACATGAACGCGATACACGGCGACCGGATACTTCTTTGCACGCCGACACCAAAGGGGTGCCGGACAACCACAGAAAGGAACTCCTCATGAAAACCTCACTCAAGCTCACCCTGATCGGCACCCTGTTGGCTGCAGCAGCTGGCCTGGCCTATTCGCAAGGCCCCATGGGCGGTCAGCGCGGCGGCATGGGCTGCGACGGAGGTATGCAAGGTATGCAGGGTATGCAAGGCATGAAGCACGATCGCATGGGCCAGATGGACCCGGCCAAGATGCAAGCGCGCGTCGACGCACGCAACGCCGCGCTCAAGGCGCAACTCAAGATCACGCCAACCCAGGAATCTGCCTGGACCGCGTATACCGACGCCATGAAGCCTGGTCTTGGCATGATGAACCATCAACGCCCTGACCTGGCAGAAATGGCCAAGTTGACCACGCCCGAGCGTCTGGACAAGATGCAGCAGTTGCGTGCCCAACGCATGAGCGACATGACGGCCGCCATGGAGCAGCACAGCACGGCCACCAAAGCGCTGTACGCTGCCCTGACACCTGAACAGCAAAAGGTGTTTGACGCCGCCGCCATGCCCGGCCAGCGTGGCATGGGTCAACATCGTGGCCCGGGCAAGCGCCAGGCGCAACCGGCTCCGCAAAAGGGCTGA
>Ga0172371_10006317_pt1 | contig 17283 bp, 10 predicted proteins | sample Lak12m_FD_114543 | JGI IMG/M metagenome (GOLD analysis project Ga0172371, IMG submission 114543) | Freshwater microbial communities from Kabuno Bay, South-Kivu, Congo - kab_022012_12m | ecosystem: Environmental > Aquatic > Freshwater > Lake | place: Democratic Republic of the Congo: South-Kivu...
CCAATTGCTTATTAGTGTATTCTTTTCTCTGTTTTTCTCTTTTACTCTTTTACTCTTTGTTTAATTGTTTATTATTGAAGGTTATACCGCAAACTGAGCTGGTTGGTAAGTCCCAGATCGCCGTAGGAGGACACTGCATAGTCTATATTGTAGTTCTTCCAAACCCAGCCCACGCCAAGGCTTACGCCGGAACTGAGTCCCAAAGCTCCGCCCAGGGCATAATCTCCTGCATTGCTGCGAAAACCGGCTCTGAGGTTTAGGGCTGGATGAATCTGATAGTCCACCCCGAATTTTGCCACGAAGTTCTCGCCTGTGGCTTTGCTAAAATCGCCATTCAGTTGCGTTTTCTGACCAAGGTTTACTCCCATGCCCGCGGCAAAGGTTAGCGGCAGTCCTTCGGAGTAGTTGCTGTCGGAATAGTGGCTAAGTTGAAACCCCAGGTTGCGGGCAGTAATACCGACCTTAATTCTTTGATTTGCGGTGTGATGTAAAACCCCCAGATCGATCAGGGCAGCCGAAGCGGAGCTATTGTCGATCTTATCCCAAACCACTTTCAGGTTTCCTCCGGCATCGATCGCCGGGCTCAGGAATTTTGCCCAGGAAAAGCCAGCCAGGATATTTTGTGCGCCAAAAGTGTCGTTCAGTTCGATCAATTCGTCGTTCTTGCCAATGTCAGTCCGGTCGATGGAACCAGAATTCCAGTAGTTCAGAAAAAAGCCATAGGAGGTGTAGATGTTTTTGGGCACCAGATAGCTGACCGAGCCCCCAGCCGAGCCTACCAGATGATCCATGAAGGTGGAGGTGATGGCGCGGTTCGGCACTCGCAGGATGGATGCCGGATTGAACTGCATACCGTCGTAGTTTTTTTCACGTCCGGTCATCGCCTGCCCCATGCCGTTGGCTTTTGCCGAGTAGATAAGTTTCAGCGTGGAAAATCCGGTGGTTCCGGCATCCTGATGCTGTGCAAGCAGCGGCAGACCAAGCAGCAGGCTAAACGCCAAGGTGAGGACGAATTTTGTCCTCAAGCTGCTGAACTTTTTCATACAAATCCCCTTCGCCGGTGGCGTTCAATAGGGTTTCCCGGTTTTCTTCCCGCCGCAGAAATTCTGACAGCGAGCGCAGTATCTTCATATAGTCCTGATTGGAGCTTTGCGGCACGGCGATCATAAAGACCAGCTGCACCGGTTTGCCGTCCACGGAATTAAAATCCAGTTCACGGCGCACCAGGCAGACCGCGATCCGCAAATTGCTGACCGTCAGATCACGGGCATGGGGAATGGCGATTCCCCTGCCAATACCTGTGCTCATGATCTCTTCACGTCCCTTCACCGCAGCCAGAAACCTGTCCGGAAAGCTCAAACAACCGCTTTCCGAGAGCATGGCTGCCATGTAATGCAGGCAATCCTGTTTTGTGTCGAAAGAATCGACTATTTTTACCAGTTCCGGCAGAAAAAGTCCTTTCATTGTCTCACCGTTTTTTATAGTGGGATACATGATTTTTCATTGCTTGCCAAACGTCAATCAATTTCTGATTTACCAAGCCTGATCTGTGGTTGCGGCTTGCTGTGGGTGATGTGTCTGTGGTTCACGAAGCGGCGCTGCTTATCTTTCAGGCTTCCTGAGCGGCAAAATAACGCTGAACGTGCTGCCCTGATTGACCTTACTTACAGCTTTCACGCTACCCCCCAGCATATCGGTGAAAGCCTTCACCAAAATCAAGCCCAAGCCGCTGCCTTCCTCGGAATTTGTTCCCAAAGCCTTCAGTTCGTTGTCTATGCGAAATATCCTGTCCAAATGCCGGCGGGGAATGCCTGTTCCCCTGTCCGTCACCGCGATCTCCGCCTGTTCATCCTTTACGCTCAGTTTTATCTGCACCTTTGAACCCGGATAGGAGTATTTTATAGCATTGGAGATCAAGTTGCGCAAAACGGAGGTAAGCAGCCTGGAATCGCTTTCGAGCACCAGTTCCGCCTCGCTGAGACACACCAGTTCGATCTGCTTTTCGGTGGTGGTGGGGCGGAAATACTCCAGCAGAAATTCGATCAGTTTGGGCAGCGAAAAGTGCTCTCTCTGCACCGAGATCTTGCCGGTTTGGCATTTTGCCCAGTCCAGCAGATTTTCCAGCAGGGTGTAAATGCTTTTCGCCGATACATTTATCTGATTGATGAATTCCTTTGTTTCCTGGGGGGTAAAGCGTTCCTGATTGCTTTCCAGAAATTCCGACAGCGAGATGATGGCGTAAACCGGATTTTGCAGGTCGTGGGCGATCAGAGCGAAAAATTTGTCCTTGGTGGCATTCAGCTCCACCATGTCGCTCGCCACTTTCTTGATATCCTGCTCCATCCGTTTCCGGTTGGTGATATTGGCGATAAACCCATCCAGATAAAGGGTGTTGCCCTGGTCGTCATATACCCCCACCCCTTGTTCCCAAACCCAGCGGAGGGAGCCATCACGATGGACGATCCGGTATTCAAGCTGGAACTGACGTTTTTCGGAAAGGGCTGCTTCGATGCTTTGCCGCACGTAGTTTCTATCCTCTTCCTGGGTTAGCTCATTGAAGGAAGGCGCATCATTGCCCAGCAGTTCCTGCTCCGTATAACCGGTAAGCTTTAGGCAGCCGGGCGAGACATAGAGTAAAGTCCACTGCCGGTCATTCAGGCAGCGGTATGCCATGCCGGGCAGATTGCTCATCAGATTGGTGATAAGCTCCGGCTGATTGACGTCCGGAAACGGCAGATCAGGGGCTGGGACAGGGTTTGGGTTTATTTTTTCCATGAGTGCGTATTTTTATACCCATTATTTCTTTGTCAATAAAAAAGTCCTTTCTTCCCGCCAAAGCCTTTCCAGCAATCATATCCATCTCCCATCCATATCCCATCCTATAAATATGTGGTATGATAGGGATGGGGATTTGTTCGGATTCCTGCCGGGTATTAAGCCGTCCAGACCCCCAAACGCACAAAGGATTTGACAAAAAAAACCCATGCAAAAGGGTGTCCTTGTAAAAATGAATAAGATATAGCTATCAAGCGGAGAACAATGAGGACTTTCGACGCCATAATTCCCTATCTGAAAAAGAGTTATCTTCAGATCACGGGGGGAATAATCATGCTGATCCTGGTGGACGTGGTGCAGCTCGCCATGCCCAAGGTAATGCAGTATGCGATCGACCATATTCAGGCAAGAACCATTGACCAGCGCGGACTTGCCTGGGTGGGACTATTGATCTTTGCCTTTGCGATCGCGGTGATGGTGCTGCGCTATTTCTGGCGGGTTTTGATCATTGGAAATTCCCACCGCATAGATAAATACATGCGTCAGGATTATTACGACCATCTGCTTACCCTGTCGCAAAACTTTTTTAACCGTAGCAAAACCGGCGACCTCATGGCGTATGCCACCAACGATCTGAATGCGGTGCGCATGCTTTTCGGAATGGGCTTGATCGCAGCTATGGACATCATTCTGATGACCGTGGCTTCTTTTTCCTTTATGGTAACCATCAACTGGCGGCTTACCCTGCTGGCGATCATTCCCATGCCTTTCTTAACTCTTACCATCAGGCATTTCGGACGCAAGATGCACAAGCGGTTCGGAGCCGTGCAGGAAAGCTTTGCCACCCTGAGTGGAAGAGTGCAGGAAAGCATTTCCGGGATCAGGATCGTGAAAGCCTTTAACCAGGAAAAAGCCGAACTGGATAAAATGGACGAGGTGTCGCAGGATTTTGTGCGCCAGAATATCGCCCTCGCCAAGATCTCCGGCATTTTTCAGCCCTCCATGGGATTCATCGTCAGCACCAGTATGATCATCACGCTCTATTTTGGCGGTCGGGCTGCCATTCGCGGTGATATCAGCATTGGCGGCTTCATCGCCTTTTTCCAGTATCTGGGCATGCTGGTGTGGCCCATGATCGCCATCGGGATGATCGTGGATATGTATCAACGCGGCACCGCATCCCTGAAACGGCTGAACAGCATTTTTGAGCAGCAGCCCGAGATTGACGATTCGCAAGCCAACCAACGCATCACCAGGCTGACCGGCTCCATCCGCGTGGACAACCTGCAGTTCCGCTATGCGAACGACCTGCCGCTGATCTTTAACGGCATCGGCACAGCCATTGACCATGGCAAAACTTTGGCGGTAGTGGGTCCCACCGGCTGCGGAAAAACCACTTTGATCGAACTGCTGGTGAGGATCTATGATCCCCCTAAAAACAGCATCTACATAGACGACCACGAACTGCACACCATTCCTCTGAACGTGCTGCGACGGGATATGGTGCTGGTGCCGCAGGATATTTTCCTGTTCTCGGACACCATTGCCAACAATATCCGGCTGGGCAATCCCGAAACTGACCTGGAAAAAGTGTTCGATGCAGCCCGGGCGGCAATGGTTTATGACGAGATCATGGAATTTGACAATAAATTTGACACCCTGGTTGGAGAACGCGGCATCACCCTCTCCGGTGGTCAGAAACAGCGCGTGGCGATCGCTCGTGCCCTGCTGACCAATCCGCAGATCCTGATTCTGGACGATGCCCTGTCCGCGGTGGATACCAAAACCGAACGCTATATTCTGGAACGCCTGATCGAACTCCGCAAAGGCAAAACCACCCTTATCATCGCTCACCGCATTTCCTCCATCCAGCATGCCGACCTGATCGTCGTCCTGGGCGACGCACTGATCGCGGAACACGGCTCGCATGAGGAACTGCTGAAACTGGGCGGTTTATACAATGACCTCTACGAAAAACAGCGGATCAAAGCCCGTCTGGAAGGGGAGGAAATATGATGCACGGAGGTGGTGGCGGAGGCAGAGGCGGAGGATATTTCGCAGACGAACTTACAACCAGCGTATATGATCGCCGGCTTTACAGCAAGATGCTGCATTATCTGAAGCCCTATCTGAAATGGGTGGTGCTGTCCTTTGTCCTGCTGATGCTGGTTTCCGGAGCCGAGGTGATCCTGCCCCTGATCCAGAGAACCGCGATTGACAAATATATTGTTTCCGACAAGCTGATCGCTATTTTCGCCGATAAAGCCTATTTCAGCGATTTTGCGGAAAAATATGACAAACTGAAACTGAACATCTACAGCTATCAAGACCTTAATTTCATCGTGCTCAGTTCCAGAGACCGTAACAAGATCAATAAAAAAGACTGGAAGGAACTGGAAGCAAAGGGGATTCTGAGCAATACCTCGGTATTTCTGATCAGCAACAAACCAGAAAACATCGCCGTGCTGAACCGCTATATGAGCCAGACTGAAAATCCCGCTCAGCTCACCCGTAAACTAAGCGGCTGGTTTCAGATCAACTCCAAAACGCTGGCGGTTACCAAAGCCGATCTGCAGAAAATCCCGCGTCTGGATCGTCTGGCTATCCGCAAAGAGGCTTCCGGAAGGCTCTTGCATCTTGCCATCCTTTTTCTGATGATCATTGTTTTGCGTTTGGTAACCAGCTATTTCCAGAGCTACCTGACCGCCTATTTTGCCCAGAAAGCCATGGCTGATCTGCGTTATGACGTTTTTGCCCACCTGCAGAAAATGCCGACCAAATATTTTGACATCAATCCCGTGGGACGTCTGGTCACCAGGGTTACGAACGACATCCGAGCCATCGACGAAATGCTGGCATCTGGAGTTATCACCATAATCCAGGATGTGATCCTGATCATCACCATCGTGGTGCTGATGCTTGTCCTGAACTGGGAACTGGCGTTGGTCAGCTTTGCCATTTTGCCGATCGTGATCTGGATCATCTCCGTTTACCGCAGCCGCACCAGAGTGATCTACCGTGAAGTCCGCAAACACCTTGCCGCTCTGAATGCCACTCTGGCGGAGCATATTGCCGGACAGAAGATCATCCAGCTCTTCAATCAGTATTTCCATAAAAAGAAGGAATTTTCGGACATCAATCAGGAATATTTCCTGGCTTCGATCCGGCAACTGAAGCTCTTCGCCTTTTTCCGTCCGATCATTCACGTGTCTTCACAGGTCGCGGTGGCGATCATGGTGTGGTATGGCGGCGGACAGATTTTGCACAATCTGATCACCATCGGTCTGCTGATGGCTTTTACCCAATACATCAACAAGCTGTTTGAGCCGATCAACGATTTTTCCGAAAAGTTCAACATCCTGCAGGGCGCTCTGGCAGGAGCCGAACGTATCTTTGACCTGATGGAACAGGAACCCGACGATTATCGAGCCAGGCTGACCAGCAAAGTGAAACTGGAAGGCGAAATAGAATTCGACAACGTTTGGCTTGCCTACAATGCGGACGAATGGGTGCTGAAAGGCATTTCCTTCAAGATCAAGCCTGGAGAAAAGATCGCTTTGGTGGGGCATACCGGCAGCGGAAAAACCTCCATCGCAAATCTTATCCTGGGAATGTATCCATATCAGAAAGGACGCATCATCATCGACGGCAAGGAACTGCACAGCTACTCCCTGGAAGACCTGCGGGATAACGTGGGAATAGTGCAACAGGATGTATTCATCTTTTCCGGCAATATCAGGGAAAACATCGCTTTGAACAACAAAAAACTCAGTGATGAAGAGATCATGCAGGTAGCCAAATACGTGAATGCGGATAAATTCATCAGCAAGCTTCCCCAGGCTTACGACGAGCCGGTGATGGAACGCGGCGCCACACTTTCCACCGGACAGAGGCAGCTTATCGCCTTTGCCAGGGTTCTGGCTTACAATCCCTCGATCTTTATCCTGGATGAAGCCACCTCCAATATCGACACCGAAACCGAGATCCTGATCCAGGATGCCCTGGAAAAGATCATCGAACACCGGACTTCGATCATCATCGCCCACCGTTTGTCAACCATCCAGCATGCCGATCGCATCATAGTGCTGCACAAGGGTGAAATTGTGGAGGAAGGAACCCATTACGACCTTCTGGACAAGCATGGATTATATTATGACCTCTATCGTCTGCAATATACTTAAGATGTTTGGCACAAAAATTGATTGACAAAATAGAGGTAGTGTAAAAAACATTGAAACATACTCTGCGGAAGTGTTTCCGGAAGTCCACCGGTTAGCAATTCGCATAGTGTAAGTAAAAGTGATATAGTAAGAAACATCTCTTGATCAATAAGGAGGATCAATGAAAAAGTATTGGCTGATACTAATAGCCCTTACATTCGTAACCGCTATCTTCGCAGCCGGACGTTATGAAGTAGTAGCCTACAGTGAGGATTTTGAATCCGGAGCTACAGGCTGGACTCACTTCGATGGTGCTGTGTCCCCCAATAACTGGCATATTTACAACTATGGTGGCACCCAAGGTGACTGCTGGTGGATGGGAGACCCCGCTCTCGCATCCGGAGCCAATATTGGTGGATATTACAGCCATCAGTATCTGGTGCTGGACACCCCCGCCCGCACTCTTACTTCCACCAACGCCACACTTACCTTCAAGCTTCGCTACAACGTGGAAGATCCCGCTGGAGCCACCGCACCCTACACCGGTTGGGATGCTTGTAATGTCCGCATGTCCGTTGACAACGGTGCCACCTGGACACCGATCAGCGGAACCCCTGCCTATAACGTAACTTCTGCTTATTCCTTCGGTTTTGAACACGGTGAAGGTCCCAATATCCCCGGTTGGGGTGGAGCCCTTACCACCTGGACGAATGCTACTTTCAGTCTCAGCAGCTATGTGGGTCAAAGTGTGAAAATCCGTTTTGCCTTTGCTTCTGATCCTGCCTATGATACCTCTGATGCCCCTGCCATGTTTGGTATGATGGTGGACGATATCGCTTTCGGCGGATACAGCAACAATGGTGTGAACGACGGTCAGATGACTTGGTCAAGCCTGGTTCCCCTGGGTGGAGACATCTGGCATCTGGGAACCGATGCCACTGCTCCGTCGCCCAGCCATGCCATGATCTGCCAGAATGATACCGGCGGATACAACATTAACATGCTGGACTACCTGCAAAGCCCTGCTATTCAGCTTCCTTCCACCGGCGACATCCGGACGGACTTTATGATCATGGGCAATTTCACCGATCCCGATGTATTCCCCGAAGTTGATTTCTTCGGCTGGATGGTTTCCATCGACAATGGTATTTCCTGGCGCTATATGAGCAATCCTTATGCCGACCCCAATGGCAATAACTATGTTTACAGTGATGCACCGGATGCCTGGGCTTCCATGTGTGACAGCTATACCCTGGATGGCATTATCAGCGATTTTGCCGGTGAAACCGCCATTTTCCGCTGGTACTTCCAATCCGATGCCGACACTCCCAGCGGAACCTGTATCCGCATTGACGATTTCAAGATCTACAACGACATCTTCATCGCCGCTCCGGAAAATCTGGCAGGCGTGGTGAACGGCACTTCCGTAACCCTGAACTGGGATGCTCCCGGTAGCGGTGGCGGTGGCGGAGAACCTGGCTGGCTTTCATATTGCGGCGAACCTGCTGGCAATTCTGTTGGCACCAACGCTGCAGCAGACTTTGACGTAGCCGCCAAATGGGATGCCCTGGGCGATGTGAACAGCATCTATCCCTATGTCGGCATGAACATCACCAAGATCAAATTCGTCCCTGCCGAACCTGCAACCCTTTGCAGCTATGCCATCCGCATCTGGACCGGCAGTGCCGGAACCCTGGTTTATGACCAGCCCGTCACAACTTTCACCGCCGATGCCTGGAACGAAATCGTGCTTACCACTCCTTACACCATTCCGGCTGGAACCTCTTTAATGGCTGGTTTCCGCTGCAATGCCACCGGTGGCTATCCGGCTGGTTGCGATTCCGGACCCCAGATTGAAGGTTATGGCAACATGATCCGTTTCAACAACGTCTGGACAACCCTTACCGCCTTATCCGCCACGCTTACCTACAACTGGAATATCCAGGTTTACGTGGATGATGCCGCAGGTAATCAATATGTGATCGGCAGTCTGCCGCAAAACAACGTGCAGCCAATTTCCGGAACCCTTTCCCAAGCCATGGAACCGGTTCGTGATCGCGACGTTACCGCTTACAAAGTATATCGTGACGGCACTTTCCTGGCTCAGGTAGCCGGCACTGTGCTTACCTATACTGACAACAACGTTACCGGCGGAATTCATACCTATCATGTAACCGCCATGTATGATGCCAACGAATCCACACCTTCCAACGTGATCAGCGTATTTGTGCTGCCTGCCATGCATTCCGAACTCAGCCACGACGACGGAACTGCTGAGCAGGGCTTCAGCGTTGGCTCCACCAAGCAGATGGCTGTAAAATATGCTTATGGCGCACCAATTGCCGTGAAGTATGTGAAAGTGTTCGTGCACACTCCAGGAACCGCTGGAATTATCGTGCGTGTATTTGACAACGATGGTACTAACGGCATGCCTGGAACCCAGATGGCGCAATTCCAGTATCCTGCAGCCTCAGTGGTAGCTGGCTGGAATTATATCACCCTTCCGCAGGAAGTTCAGGTGGCAGATGGCTCATTCTACGTGGCTATTCTGGAAACCACCAATGCCGCTCTGATCGGTCTTGACACCAGTTCAAACGGCTTCAGCTACAAGAAAGTTGCCACTGATTGGGAACCTGTTACCACAGGCGAAATCATGCTGCGCGCCATTGTTTACACTGGTTCTGCCACCGACGATCAGAACGTTGCTCCTCTGGTGCTGGACGCCGCAAACTATCCCAATCCCTTCAATCCTGAAACCACCATCTCCTTCAGCCTGCCTGAAAGCGGCTTCACCAGCGTGAAGATCTACAACCTGAAAGGTCAGGTGGTACGGACTCTGGTAAATGGCGACACCCCTGCCGGAATCCACAAAGTGGTGTGGAACGGAACTGACCAGAACAGCAAGTCAGTTTCCAGCGGAATGTATTTCTACAGCGTTACCAACGCCGGAAAGACCATTACCCGCAAAATGCTGCTGATGAAATAGGTTAACTGGTTAACAAGTTAACAGGTTAACAAGTGAATACGAAAACCCCGGGAGACCGGGGTTTTCTTTTGGTTAATTGTTATTGGTTAATAGTTAATGGAGAAGGGTGATAGTGATTAGGGGACAGGGGACAGATAAGGTTGAGTCAGGAGTCATTACTGCCATAGTGATCAATGCATTAAACTCTTTCTTCAGCGGCAGTGAGGACTCATGCGTCACATATTTCTCTACCCGCCATGTTACTCTGTTAAAAGTCAAGATTTTTCTTGACTATTTTCGGATTTCCGTCCAGCAGGAATTCTTTTCGTCGCTGAAAATTGTGGTAAGTATGAAGATAGCTCTGACGAAAATGACTCCTGACTTTCCCTTTGTTTCACTTTTTCACCTTTTCACTTTTCCACCAACCTTCCAACCTGACCCGGTGTAGTCCATCTGGCTTTCATAGATAGAGATAGCTGCAAGATCTCTTTCAGTCAGGTCGACTCCACCTTTGAACCTTTGAACCTTTGAACCTTTGAAACCTTCATCCTCATCCCATCCTATAATAATAGGATAGGTATAGGATGGGTATAGGATGGGATCGGCTGAAAGGAAGAGGCAAAGTTTTTCCTTGCAGGATTCGGCGATATCAGTTGTATGGTTCGTAGAACCAGCATTTCAAGATATCAGGAGTAATAAATGCGCATCAGAAAAAGCATGCTTGCCCTTGTCCTGTTTGTGGCGACGGCAGCGTTATTTGCCGCCAGTCCCGATCCCAAGGCTCTGGTAGCCAAGGTGGGAACCCGCAGTTATAACTACAAGGCTTTCAACGACGGCTTCAAGGCATATCTGCAGTATCACGCCAAGGGAAAAGTCCTTACCCAGCAGGACAGCGTCCGTTATAACAATCAGTATTGGGAGGAGCTGGTGGGAATGTATATCTACGATCAGGCGATCCAAAACGGAAAAATAAAGGTGACCGACGCCGAACTGGAAGCGGAAATCAAAAAGAACGTTCCGGCTGGAGTGAAACAGATCAAAGACTTTCAGACCAACGGCAAATTTGACCAGAAAAAATATGAAAAAGGCTTGCAGGAGCATCCCGATTTCAAAAAGGAAGTGATCGGTTTCAGCCGGGATATGTATGCCTACAACAAGCTGCTGAAAACGATCAAGAACGAAGTAACCCCGAATCCGGACAGCGTGAAAGCTGATTGGCTGAAAAAGCAGAACAAAGCGGAAGCCACGGTGATCTGGTTCGATTACAACAAGCTGAAAAGCGTTACCGTTACCGAAGACGAAACCAAAGCCTATTATGACGAGCACAAGGACGAATTCAAGCGTGAAAACGGCAAAGGCTATCTGCTTGCCCGCTTCAAAGGTGCGCTGAGTAAAAGCGACGATGCAGAGACCATCGCCAAAGACAATAAAAACAAGAGCACCGCGCTTTACAACCGGGCAAAAGAGATCGGCTTGGCAGCCGCCGCCAAGGAAATGGACATTACCCTGGAAGAAAGCCCCCTGTTCAACGCCCAGGATGAGATCATTCCGTTGATCGGCAGAGCCGCGAATCTGGTCAGCTTTGCCTTCGCCAATCCCATCGGTGCCATCCCGGAAATTTTCTATGCCCCCACCGGCGATATCCTGGTGCTGGAGATCGACCGGGAAGCCAAAGATTACTACATAGATTACGAGATCAAAAAGCAGGAAATGAATATCCGAGCTACCCGCACAAAACGCATGTATACCATGGATTTATTTCAGCAGGACTTTCTGAAAAACTGCAAACCGGAAGACTATCTGGAAGAAGCCCGCAAGGATAGCCTGAGCGTGGTTGATCTGCCGGAAGTGCTTTCAGACAATGAGCTAAAACCCCTAAGCAAAATTCCTGACCTGAACAAAGCCATCCTGGACACCCCCGTAGGTGGCTGGACGCCCCTGATCGAAAAGGACAAACAGTGGTATCTGGCGAAGGTGAACAAACGCAGCACGCCCGATCTGAAGGTTTGGGAAAAGGACAAAAAGAAACTGCTGGAAGACGCTAAAACCGAAATGCAGCAGGATCACCTGAACAAATGGTATCTGGAGCAGCGCAATAAAACAGAGATCATCGACAACCGGCATGAGTTCTATCCCATCCGGCAGATGATAAAGCTATAATACAAAGGGCGTGAAATCACGCCCTTTCATTTTTTTATTCGCCGGTTTTACAGTCCTCCACCGCCTCATTGAATTTGCTGTGTTCCTTGAACCGGGTCATGTGGAATTTGCCAAAGAACGAATCCACCATGGAATAGATCACCGGAATGATGAACAGGGTGAGGAAGGTGGCAAACAGCAGTCCGAAGGTGAAACTGACCGCCAATGGACGCCAAGCCTGCGCGGAAGGATCGGTGGAAAACACCAGTGGCAACATGCCGGCAACCGTGGTGGCTGTGGTTAAAATGATCGGACGCAAACGCACCGACCCGCTGTTGATGATGGCATGCCAGCGGTCAACGCCCTTTTCACGCTCGGTATTGATGAAATCGATCAGGATGATGGCGTTGTTCACCACTACTCCCGCCAAAGCCACTACCGAGATCAGGGTGTTCAAAGAGAAAGGCAGACCGGTGACCAGCAGTCCCAAAATCACTCCGATGAAGGCAAAGGGAATGGTCATCATTACGATCAGCGGCTGCACATAGCTGCGGAACTGCGATGCCAGAATGGTGAAGATAAGCAGCAATGCCAGAATGAACAGCCTGCCCAGCGAGGAATAGCTTTTACGCTGTTCTTCCTGCACTCCGCCGCTTTCCACGGTGTAGCCCGGATAGCGCTGTTCGAAGTTTGACAGCAGTCCCGGCTCACCCTTCAGGCGATTGCCCATCAGAATGTTGTTGATCTCCGAAGCAGAACGCTTTACGATGCGTCCGTTCTTCTCGTAGGTTCCCGCTGCGGCGGTAACGGTAACGATCCTGTCCCCATCGCGGTGTTCGATCTTGGAAAGCGAGGAACTGATCTCGAATTCAGCCAGGTCGCGGATGGCAATAAGGTCGCCAGTGCGGGTTCTGATCTTCAGGTTTTTCAGGTTTTCCAGTTCCTCGGTGTAGGAATCGGCAAGTTTGACCACTAAAGGATATTCATCCACGCCTTCACCGCGGTATTTGCTCACTTCGCTGCCGGTGGAAGCCATGCGGATGGTGGAAGCTATCTGAGCCACGGTCAAGCCGTTCATGGAGAGCAGATCGTGCCTGGGGATTATCTTCACCTCTTTTTTGCCTTTGTCAAAGCTATCGTCAATGTCGGTAACACCGGGAATCTGCTTCAGCTGGTTTTTGAGCACATCACTGATGTAGGCAAGTTTTTCCAGGCTTTTACCTTTGATGCGCAGTTCCACATCGTTGCCCACCGGCGGACCGCCTCTGCCCTGGGAAAACTTGAAGGAATACAGTCCGGGCATCTTGTCCAGATAGTCCCGGATAGTGTTTTTGATCTCGTCATGGGTATATTTCATGTCTTTCAGATCCACCAGATCGATGTTTACCTGAGCCAGATTCGTGGCATAGTCCAAACGGACTTCTCCGCCCGTAGCACCGACGTTGCTGACCACAAACTCGATGTCGTGCTTTTGCTTCATGTTCAGGATAAATTCCTCCACCTTGGATACCTGCGCTTCGGTTTCCTGCAAAGTGGTTCCCACCGGCATCTGGAGTTGCAGAGAGATGGTTTGCGATGCCGGAGAGGGGAAAAACTCGAACTTGATGGCTCCCGAACCCAGAATTACAAAGGAAAGCAACAGCATGCCTACCGTGCTCCAGATAGTTATCTCGCGGTGTTTCAAAGCCAGAGTGACCAGTCTGCGATAGACTCTGATCAGCGGTTTGATCAGTCTGCTGCTGCGCTCATTGCCGGTTTCCATGCCTCTGCCAAACTGGAATACATTATTGGGCAACACCACCATGCTCTGGAACCATGAGCCCAAAAGAGCGATGGAGACCACAATGGGAAACACTTCCAGGAACTTGCCCATGATCCCACCCAGCAGCAGTAAAGGCATGAACGCCGCCACTGTGGTTAAGGTGCTGGAAAAAACCGGCGAGATCACCTGATCCACTCCCCGGACAATGGCATCACGGTGGCAATAACCTTCCTCCCGCAAGCGATGGATGTTCTCCAGCACCACGATGGAATTGTCCACCACCATACCCACCACGATGATGAAGCCGAATATGGTGAGGTTGTTCAGAGTTACGTCGAAAGCGGGGATCACGATAAAGGCGATGAAGATGGATAAAGGGATGCCGAAGGAAGCCAGCAGGGCATTGCGCCAGCCTAAAAAGATCAGCAGCGCAGTAAAGACCAGGATGATCCCGATCAGGGCATTTTTGCCCAAGGCGTTGATGCCGTTCTTCACGTCTATGGAGCCGTCGTTGCGCACACTTACTTGCAAGCCGGGAACGGTTTTCTTGAATTTGTCGATGTAGCTGCGGACATCCTTCATGATGGTAATGATGTTTCCGGAGCCGCGCTTATACAAAAAGATGGAGATGGATTCGGTGCCATTCAGTCTGGCGATGGTGACCGGCTTTTCCAGAGTGTCCTTCACCGCGGCGATATCCCCGATGCGGATGGCTCTGCCGGTGGGATCGGACTGCACGATCATCGAGGCGATCTCGTCCACGGAATTGAATTCCCCCAGGGTGCGCACCAGAAATTCCACTTTGCCAAAGCGGGCAGAACCTCCGGGGATATTCATATTGCGCGCTCCCAAAGCGGAGGAAAGATCGCTGAGGGTGAGACCATAGGCATCCAGACGGGCTTGATCCACGTCCACCCAAACCTGCTTGTCCCTGGCACCGATCATGTCCGTCTTGGAGATGTTGTCGATGTTCTGCAAACCTTCTTTCAGGTTTTCGGCGATGTCCCTGAGCGCCACAGGACTGAAACCGTCCCCACCTACCACCACCTGGGCGATGGGATTCACTTCACGCATATTAAGCCGGATGATCACAGGGGCGAGAGCGTCCTTGGGCAGGTCGGTGATCTTGTTCACTTCGCGGCTGACCCTGTCAAAAGCTTCCTCGGAGTTTACGGCAGAGGTGAATACCACTCTGATCATGGCTCTGCCCTCTTCAGCTGTGGAGGTAATGTAGTCGAGGTCTTCCAGGTTATTCAATCCCACTTCCAGTTTATGAACCACCAGTTGTTCTATTTCAGCCGGCGATACTCCAGGATAGGGCACGATCACGATAGTGCTGCCAAAATCCACAGCCGGATATTCCTCACGGGGCATATTAATCATGGATACCAAGCCGAAGATCAGGATGCCCACCGTGAGCATATTGACCAGGATGCTGTATTTCAGTGATGTTTGTGCTACTGATACCATTTACAGCCCCCTACTGCCGAACCGTAACCAAAATGCCGTCTTCCAGGGTTTCCGCACCTGTGGTAACGATCTTTTCGCCAGCCTGCACACCAGAAAGCAGCTCCACATTTTCACCGATGATGCGTCCCAGTTCCACAGCTCGTTTTTCCGCTTTGTTGCCATTCACCACATACACATAATTGCGGTCAAATTCCTTTACGATATTGGTGATCGGCGTGTAGAGCAGATCGTTCAGCCGGGCTGTGAGAATCCTGGCGCTCACCACCATGCCGGGAATCAGAAAGCCATTGGGCGAAACAACAATTTCCACGGGATAGGTGGCGGTGTTTGCCAAAGGTCTGATGCCAAAACCCCTGATCGTTCCATTGAATTTCCGGTCGCTGTTTGGATAACTGATCTGCACCGGCTGACCTTTTTTCAGCTTACCGATCTGGCTTTCACCCACCCCGGTTTTCAGTACCAGAGAACTGGCATCGGTAATCGTGGCAACCGGTTGCCCGGGATTGATAAATTGTCCCGCCACCACGTTCAGATTGCTGATCAGCCCAGATTCCGGAGCGATGAGATAGGAATTGGTCAAAGCCAAACGGGCAGATTCCTGAGCGGCTTTGGCGCCGTCATAACCCGCTTTTGCACCTTTGAAAGCCGAAAGCGCGGTATTATATTCCGCTTCCGAGATCAGGTTTTTGGCTTTGGACGCCTCAGCATAGCTTAGATTCTTGCGGGCATTTTCCAAGGCGGTTTCGGCGGATAAAAATGCCGCTTCCGCCTGATCCAGTCTGATCTGCATGATATCGTTCTCCACCTGTCCGATGCGTTCGCCTTTGTTGATCCTGTCCCCCAGCTTCTTGTAAAGCTGCAGGATGCGACCTGAAGTTTCGCTGCTCATGGTGACGTCCGTGATCCCTTCCAGCTTGCCGGAAACGCTGATAAATTCATCCAGGGGTCTCAGGGAAAGCTCTTCCACCATTACCGGCTGGGTGTCGTCCTTTTGTTTACCCTGAGGTTTCATTCCTCTTCCCTTGCAGCCGGAAAATCCCAGCAGCAGAATGAGTGGCAGCAATATGTATAATCTTTTCATCATAACTCCTTTAATTTTCAATCAATTTATCAAGCTCAGCAGCATTGTCCAAAGCCAAAAGCTGCAGTAGGGCGGCTCTGGCTTTCAGGTATGAATAATAAGCACCGTTCTGGCTTAGCCGGGCTGCGGAAAGCATCAGTTCTGCGTCCAGGAGGTCTTTGGCAGAGATCATATTCAGCTTGAATCTTTCCTGCAGTTGCTCGTAAAGCTGTTCGCTTGATCTCAAAGCCAGTTCCGTGCTGCCGATCTGCCGGGCAGAACTGATCAAAGTCAAAGTGGCAGCTTCCAGGCTCAGCTTGATGCCATCTGTGGCAGCTTTGGTTTCCAGGCTGGCTTTGCGGGCGTCCTCTTTGGCTTTTTTCACCGTGGCATAGTTACCCACTCCGGGAAGCAGCGGCAAACTGAAATTCAGCAGCAATTGATTTGCCGGAGAGAACTTATAGCGGTCAAAACCGTTTTCCTTATACTGTCTGCTGCCGGTCAGCATCACGCTTGGCAGCCAGGAAGCGTGGGCAATCTTTACAGCGCGGTCGCTTAGTTCCAGAGTTTTATCCAGAGCTTTCAGGCTGATATTTTGCTGTAAAGCCACTTGCAATATCTTGTCCGACAATTGCTTGGAGCGTTGAGCATCAAACCCTGACAAGGCGTCCACCTGGGTCTGAAAGTCCTGGGTTTCCAAATCGGCGGGGAGCAACAATTCATCCGACCCAAGGTAGATGGCAAAATCCCGCAAGGCAAGCTGCAAAGCTGTTCTACCCTGCATTTCAGCCACTTCCTTACCTGCCAGGGTGGACTGAAAGCGCAGGTAATCAGCCTGCGACAGGATGCCGTTATCCAACTTCAGTTTGGCAATATCCAGGTTTTTTTGGGCGGCTTCCAGTTCGCTTTGATTAAGCTGATAAACTGCCTTTAACTGCAACACTGCCAGATA
>Ga0172371_10006319_pt1 | contig 17280 bp, 7 predicted proteins | sample Lak12m_FD_114543 | JGI IMG/M metagenome (GOLD analysis project Ga0172371, IMG submission 114543) | Freshwater microbial communities from Kabuno Bay, South-Kivu, Congo - kab_022012_12m | ecosystem: Environmental > Aquatic > Freshwater > Lake | place: Democratic Republic of the Congo: South-Kivu...
ACGGAAGGAAAGGGAATATCAACCGGTTACACGCTTCTCAATGCCTACGACCGGCTCATAGACCTCGGTATTCTTGCGTGGCAGTACCATTTCGAGTTCCTCAACCTGGGATATGCGGCCTATGTGTTCTTCGTAGATTTCTGTACCAAGGCGTTTCCCGATATCCCTCTGCAGAAGATAACCCAGATGGTCGGCGGCATTGACGTCATCATCTACAGGCCTGATGAAGAGCTCAAGAAGCTGGCCAAACTCTCCATCGACCTGGGAGTGGACGAAATAGCCATGCATGGCGACGCAGCCACTGTGCTGGCAGCCATGGAAGGCTCGGACAACGGCAAGAAGTGGGCCCAAGCCTTCAGCGCCGCAAGGGAGCCATGGTTCCACGTGTCCACGGGAACGGGCTGGTACCACCACGACAGATCGTGGAACGACGATCTCGATATCCCGGTTTCAGCCATGCGGATCTACATCGAGAAGCTGCGCCAGGGCAAAAACATTGACAGGCCCACGGCTCAGGTCATCGCGGAGCGGGACAAGCTCACCGAAGGCTATCGGGCGCTGCTCAGGACTGACGAAGACAAAGGCACTTTTGAGCAGATGCTTGCCACAGCGCGGACCGTGTTCCCCTACGTGGAAAACCACCTTTTTTATGTGGAGCATTGGTTCCACAGCCTGTTTTGGAACAAGATGCGCGAAGTTTCGCGCATCATGGTTGAACACGGCTTCATCGAAGATGTGGAGGACGTCTGGTACCTTAAGCGCGCCGAAATCAAAGACGCGCTGTGGGACTTGGTCACGGCATGGGCCACTGGGAGCAAAGCCCGAGGTCCGCTGATATGGCCCAAGGAAGTCGTGTGGCGAAAACAGACCATGGAAAAGTTCAGGAAGTGGACCCCGCCGGATGCAATGGGGCAGGTTCCCGAGACAATAACGGAACCTTTTACCATCGTCTTGTGGGGCATCACCTCAGAGTCCATGTCACATTGGGCCAAGCTCAAGACGGTTGCCGAGGGCGATCTGACCAAGATAATCGGCTTCCCGGGATCTCCGGGCATCGTGGAGGGCACGGTTCGCGTATGCCGTACGGTAAAGGAAATCAATGAACTCAAAGACGGCGAGATCCTTGTAGCGCCCACCACCTCGCCGAGTTGGGCTCCGGCTTTCCAGAAAATCAAGGCGGCAATAACCGACGTGGGCGGCGTGATGTGTCATGCCGCAATCGTATGCCGCGAGTACGGGCTTCCTGCCATAGTCGGGACCGGCTCGGCAACTTCGCGGCTCCAAACAGGGCAAAAGGTCAGGGTTGACGGCGCCAAGGGTGAAGTCGAAATCATCTCCTGACAAAGATTAGGATGTTCAAATGGATACGTCCCGTTACGTGATTCCGTTCGAGATGTGCGACCTTAGCATGGTCAACCAAGTCGGTGGCAAGTGCGCGAGCCTCGGAGAGCTTTTGAGGGCTCAGATCCCGGTTCCTCCAGGCTACGCCGTCACCACTGAAAGTTACGAGCTGTTCATGAAGGAGAACGGCCTGACCGACAGGGTGCTCGATAGGCTCAAAGGCCTCGACGATTCCATGGTCGAGGAGACAAGTCGAGCATCGGCGGACATCCGCGGATGGATCGAGTCCGGGACTATATCCGAGTTTCTTGAGGACCTGATCGCGGACAACTATCGCATTCTGGCACGCAGAACGCGATGTCCGGCAGTGCCGGTTGCGGTCAGGTCCTCCGCAACAGCTGAGGACCTCCCCGGCGCCAGCTTCGCGGGTCAGCAGGACACCTATCTGTGGGTCAGAGGAGTAGACGACCTGCTTGATCGTGTCCGCAAGTGTTGGTCCAGCCTGTTCACTCCTCGGGCTATTTCCTACAGGATCAGAATGGGGTTCGATCATTCAATGGTTCTCATAAGCGTGGCAGTGCAGAAGATGGTGCGATCATTCGCTGCGGGGGTGATGTTTACGTTGAACCCTTCCACGGGGGATCCGGCGACGGTGGTCATAGACTCCAACTGGGGGTACGGCGAAAGCGTGGTCTCGGGAGAAGTTACGCCGGATCAATTTCTGGTAAACAAAATCACTATGGAAGTCACGAAAAAGACTATTTCCGACAAACAAATCTACTATACCACCGATCCCGAAACCGATGAGGTGAAAAAGCTCGAAGTCCATGATGAACGGCGGACCAGCCAGAGCCTCCTGGACGTGGAAATCCTCGAATTGGCCGAGATGGCCAAGAGAATAGAGAAGCATTACGGCAAGCCAATGGACATTGAATGGGCCACGGAAAAATCCCTTCCTTACAAGGGAGAGATCTTCATCGTACAGAGCCGCCCCGAAACGGTCTGGAGCCAAAAGAAAACCGAGCCCGTGGTTGAGCCCAGGAAAAGCGCCATAGAACATATAGTTGCCGGACTGATGATGGGTAAGAAGATCAAGTGACAGCGGCTCGAGTTCCAATGAGTGACCCTGTCGGGCCGGCGGAGGACCTTCGGAGCGAAGTTGTACCGATTCGCCGGCACAAACGCTCGCTGGTGCGGAGTCCGACACTCGAAACCGGTAGTCATTGAAAATACAGGAGGAAAATAATCATATGAAAGACATGAGAGACTTTGTCTACGAAGCCTCGGAAAAGGGATTGTGCAAACGGATTACCGCTGAGGTGGATTGGAACCTGGAACTGTCCCATATCGCCAAACTGAATGAGGAAGCGAGCGGCCCCGCACTGTTGTTCGAGAATGTTAAGGATTACAGCACACCGGTCATCACCAGCGTGTGCACCACCACGGAACGGCTCGCCCTTATAATGGGTCAACCACTCGACTCGACTCTAGTGGATCTCTACGACGCTTGGGCCAGGTTGGGCGAAAATCTGATTCCGCCAAAGTATGTGGACAGAGCCACGGCTCCGTGCAAGGAAAACATCCTGACCGGAGACCAGATTGATCTGTACAAGTTCCCGGTTCCCCAATGGTACCCTAAGGATGGGGGACGTTACATCGGGACCGCTCACTTCATCGTCTCGAAAGATCCCGATTCGGGCTGGGTCAATCTGGGCACGTACCGCGGTCAACTCTTGGGCAAGGACAAGGTCGGGACCCAGTTCATCAAGGGCAAGCACGCGGATATCATGCTGAAGAAATACCAGGCATTGGGAAAACCTATGCCGGTAGCGTCGGTTATAGGGTGCGACCCCCTGCTGTTCATTCTAGGGGCAGCGCGCGTGTCCGCTTTTGTCTCAGAATATGATGTGGCCGGCGCTCTCAGGGGAACACCGGTGGAGGTGGTTAAGGGAGAAACCGTTGACTTGCCCATCCCGGCATATGCGGAAATCGTTATCGAAGGCGAGGTGGATGCCAACAAGTTCATGGAAGAAGGGCCATTCGGTGAGTACACCGGGTACTACTCCGGCGTAGGCACTGACCCCCGGAACTTCATTGATGTGAAATGCGTCACTCACCGGAATAATCCGATTCTGTGGGGGACCACCGTCGGCCGAGCGGTGACCGACACCCACATGACAATGGCGCTCTCGTACGGCGCGACGCTCTGGCAGCAACTGCTGGCAATGAAGATTCCAGGTCTGAGAGGGGTCTACTGTCCGCCTGAAGGCTCAGGCAGGTTCCTGGCAATCATTTCCATGAAACAAATGTATCCGGGTCACGCAGACCAGGTGCTGACCGCTGCCATCTCCACGGAAATGGGAGCCTACGGCCTGAAAACAGTGATCGTCGTGGACGAAGACATTGACCCCTGGGATATTCCACGGGTGATGTACGCACTGAGCTTCAGGTTCCAGCCCAATCGTTCCCAGGTCATCAAGCGGGGCCGGTCCACGCCTTTGGATCCATCCCTGCCTATCGACGCCAGGGACATCACGGGCAGGCTACTCCTGGATGCGACCATACCCTATGACTGGAAAGATAAGCCGATTCCCATCGAACTGGATCCGAAGATCGTGGAGAGAGTCAAGAGTAGGTGGTCCGAACTGGGATTTTGAGCTGGGAATTGGAAAAGAGAAATTGGCAATCCCATTATGGTGGCCGCTCTCTGCGTGGGAACCCATGCGGGCGCTTTGCGTCCCGCGAGTCCGGACTGTTCAGGAGGCCTAGGTGAAACCGATACGTTACAAAAAGGAAATGGTGGATGAATTCGTGAGGAATGGCTTTTGGACCCAGGAAACCTTTTACGATTTCTGGGACAGAAATGCCCGCGAATATGGAGACAGGGAAGCTTTGGTTGATTCCAAGTACCGGTTGACCTGGGCCGAGGCAAAGCGTCTGGTTGACGCCGTGGCCACTTTATGGGTTGAAATGGGAATCCCGAAGCATTCCCGAATCATCATCCAATCGCCCAACAGCGTTTACGGTTTTTTGTCCAGGATAGCCTGTGAAAGGGCCGGCCTGATCTCATTGACGGTTTATCCCTACCTTCGGCAGAGGGAACTGGAATACATGGTTGAGCGGACTGAGGCGTCAGCCGTTGTCATCCTGAACATTTACAACAAATTCAATTACCTGGAGATGTACAATGGACTCCAGAAGCAGTTTCCGCATTTGAAGAACATATTTCTGTTCGACGATGAAGTCCCGGATTCCGCGCCCGAGGGAACTTTCTCGCTTACCCGCATAGTAAATGACCGTGCCCAGAAGCCCGTGGACGAGTCCATCCTTGCGGAAAGAAGACTGGATCCCATTTGGAATGTGGCGCTGCTCACCACGACATCGGGAACTACCGGAATTCCCAAGCTTGTGGAATGGCCGATCGCGCCCCGGGTCTGCACATCCAAGGGCCGAGTGGATATCTGGAATTTGAACAAGGACGACATTACCATGGCCATCGCGCCTCATGCCGGCGGTGCGGCCGGTACTCTGACCTATTTTGCCGCGCCGCTGGCCGGGGCAAAGACTGTTATGTTGGAGGAGTTCTCTCCCGACGGGGCTTTGGCCCTCATAGAAAAGGAAAGGGCAACCGCCATAGGTGTCGTGCCCACTCACCTGGTAAGGATGCTCGACGCGGATGTGTCCAAGTACGATCTGAGCTCGCTTCGTTTTATCCGTTCGGCCGGCGGCTATCTTTCTCCACAGATAGCCGAGGAAGCCGAGAAGGCTTTCGGCGCTTCCATCACCAGCGATCTTGGTACCCAGGATATGGGGTCGGTGTCAGGATGCCGTGTTGAGGATTCCAGGGACCTGCGACGCAGGACAGTGGGTCGCATGCTTCCGGGAAACAAGGTCCGTCTAGTGGCAGAGGACGGTAAGACCGAAGTTCCCGACGGAGAACCCGGTGTCCTCTATTTCCGAGGCCCCCATGCACCGGCGGGCTACTACCGGGACGAGGAGCTCACTTCCACGGTTTTCGATCCCGACGGTTGGACCACCACCGGCGATATCGTCAAGTTCGACCAGGGGTGCCTGTGGATATTGGGAAGGGCCAAGGACATGATAATCCGAGGGGGGCAGAACATCTATCCCGCGGAAATAGAGGGCCTTTTGAACGACCATCCCAAGGTGGCCTCGGTAGCGGTTGTCGGATACCCAGACCGGGAAATGGGCGAACGCGCGTGTGCCTACGTAATACCGAAGGCGGGTCAGGAATTCACCTTCGAGGAAATGGTGCGACACCTGAAATCCAGGAATATTGCCATGTTCAAGCTCCCGGAGCGGCTGGAGGTGGTGTCCGAATTTCCCGCCGTGGGAGATTCGGGAAAGGTTAACAAGGAGACCCTGAAGAAGGATATCAGGGAAAAGCTGGCAGCGGAGGGCAAAGCCTGATGGAACGTGTCATCCTTGTTCTGTCCACCCTGGACACGAAAGGACCTGAAACGCTGTTCCTCAGGGACAAGATCCGTGATTTCGGCGGAAATCCGAGGATCCTGGACATGAGCATGTCAGGGGAGACATCGGAAGCCGATATCTCTCCTGGACAGGTAGCCAGGGCAGCAGGAACGGATATTGAGGAAATTCGGGCGTCAAGGGAGCGAAAGAAGATAACCCGCCAGATGATCCAGGGCGCGGTCAAGATTGCCCAGGATCTTTTCCGGGAAGGTCGCCTAGCGGGGTTGATCGGACTGGGAGGTTCCACGGGGAGCCTCATGGCCACGGATGTCATGCGATCACTTCCATTTGGCGTTCCCAAGCTGATGGTTTCTTCCACTGCGGCTCTCCCCGGGCTTTCTACAAGGTATATCGGGACCGGAGACGTCTCGATCTTTCACACGGTTATCGAGATATCCGGGCTCTCCCAACCACTGCGCAACGTGCTGGAGCGGTCTGCCGCGGCCATCGCGAGTATGGCCAAGGTTGAGCCCCTGACGGTTGAGTCCGGCCGGCGGGACGGGAAGCCTCTTGTGGCCATGTCCATGTTCGGCCCCACCGAGAGGTGCGCGCATCATGTGCGGGAGCGTCTAGAAAAAGAGGGCTATCAGGTAATAGGCTTCTCTGCCGCGGGTGTCTGTGACCGGGCTATGGAAGACATGATCGGGCTTCGGTTCTTCGACGGCGTGGTGGAACTCGCGCCGGGCGGGGTAGGGGAAGAGGTCCTCGGAGGGATGAGAGCCGCAGGCCCGGAACGTCTTACATCGGCCGGGAAGGCCGGGATCCCTCAGGTCGTGGCTCCGGGCGGGGTCAATCTCATGAGTCCCCGTAAGTCCCGATACAAACCCGAGTACCACGAGCGGAAAAAGTTCGACCTCGACGAACTGCGCACGTTTATCAGATTGTCAGACGAAGAGATGGAGCAGGTCGCGGAAGTATTCGCGGGGAAACTGGAGCAGGCCACCGGCCCGGTGATAGTGCTGTACCCCGGGGAAGGGTGGTCAGCCGTGGACACCCCTGCCGGCCACATGTTCGATCCTCGGCAGGATCGCATTTTTCTTAGAGTCCTGAAGGAAAAGCTGGGACCGCGAGTCGAGATCCGGGAGGTAGACGCCAACCTTGAGGATGACTCCTTCGCGGAAGCGGTCGCAAAGGCGTGCATCGAGGTCTTCCCTAGACCAGTTGATCTCCGATAGAGAAGGAAGAGTAACCGTTCAGAGGGCAATATCTCCGGTCGGTGTTAGATGCATCTGGATGGGTGCCACTGCCGAAACTGTCTCAAGACGAGGGGCACGATCGCGATCGTGGCACGATCTTACGTCAGAGCGGTGATGAACTACAGGGCCGCTGCTATGCGGGCATCGCGGGATAGACAGAAAACCTGCTGTAGGGGCGGGGTTTATCCCCGCCCGTCTCATCGGTCCTGGAACAAAGGGCGGGGATAAACCCCGCCCCTACAGAATATCGCGCTACGATGTTGGCCCTTCTGGAAATTCTGAGACAGTTTCAGCAGTGGCACCCGAAAGTCAAGTCCCGTGAACGTTCACGTGGACTAGCGATTGCGTTTGCCGTAAGTAATCTCCAACAAAGCGGAGGCGATCATGTTGATAAAGAACTGGATGCTGCCCATGCCTTACACCATTTCCAGCGAGGCCCTGGCGGTGGAGGCGGTGACGTTGATCCGGGAGTACAACCTGAAAATGCTCCCTGTGGTTGACGGCGGTCGGCTCCGAGGGGTGGTTCATCGCAGGGATCTGAGCGAAGCGGCTCAGTGTGTGACCGGCAGCCGCGACATGTGCGAGATGAACTACTTCTGCACAAAACTAAAGGTTAAGGACGTCATGGTCCGGATGCCGGTGGTGGTCTCGGTGAACGACTCCGTGGAAGAAACCCTCATCAAGGGCAAAGAGTTGATGATGAGCACCTTTCCCGTCTTGGACGGGGACAGCGTGGTCGGCGTCGTCTCGGACCGAGAGATATTCGTGACGCTGTTCAAACTTCTTGAAGCCGGCCAACCTCGGACGCGCATAACGTTGACCAATGTGACGCCCGAACGCGGTACGCTCACGGAGATCCTGGAGATTGTTGACCGGAGCGGTGCGCAGGCTCGCGCCATATTCACCGTTCCGGAAGGGAAGAACGGCATGGCCCGGGTGGTTTTGAGATCGGAGGGCGGAGATCCCGAAGTGCTGAAAAAAGCTCTCGAGGAAAAGGGCTACCACATACTGGAATACGCGGTTTGAGGTTACTTCTCGCCTGCTGAGAACTTGATTCTGAAACTGGTCCCTCCGTTTCGCGTCACGTCCAGAAGGCCGCGCAGTTGCCTGACGAAAATGTTTACCATTCGCAGCCCCAACGAGGTGACCTGGCCAAGCTGTGCGTCCTCGGGAAGTCCTATTCCATTGTCGGCAACCGTCAATTCATACTCCTCGTTACCATGAGAGCTCAGGCTAATGGTCACTTCCCCACGGCGGCCGCCCGGAAAGGCGTGCTTGGCGCAATTGGAGAACAGTTCGGTAATGATGAACCCCAAAGGTATGGCAGTGTCTACTCCGAGACAAACGTCTTCTATATCCAGGTTAAGCTGAACAGGGCTGCCGATGCCTGAATGAAATTCGTGGAGGTGTTTGATAAGACCGCAGAGGTAATCCCTGGCTCTGAGGTCTGCAAGGTTTTCGGACTTATAGAGTTTCTCGTGAAGAACTTGCAACGAATGTACCCGGTTTTCGGCTGATTCGAACATTTCCCTCATGGTCTGGTCCTTGACGTATCTCGCCTGGAGCCGAAGCAAGCTCGATACTGTCGCCAGGTTGTTCTTCACCCTATGATGAATCTCGCGAAGCAGCACTTCCTTTTCCTGAAGCGACGACTTGAGTTGCTGTTCGACATTACGCCGAACGACTATTTCCTCGCTTAACTGTTCGTTGGCCTTTGACAGCTCTCCGGTCCTTTCGGCCACCCGTTGTTCCAGGGTACGGGAATAGTTGGCCAACTGCTCATGAAAGCGGGCGTTCTCGATGGAAATCGCTGCCTGGGAGCAGAGTAATCTGAGCAGTTCCAGACGATTCTCCGTGAAAACGTCGGCGGCCAAACGGTTCTCGAGATACAGAATCCCCGTGAGCTTGCCCTGGTGGATTATGGGTCCACAAAGAATGGACTTGGGCTGGATTTCCTTTATGTATGGATCTCTGGAAAACTCGCCCCCCCGCGAGGCATCGTTGATCACGATGTTCGCCTTTGCCCTCGCCACGTAATTGACTATAGACCGGGAAATCTCCGGGTACTGCTCGAGAGGTACCGACTGGATCACTGGTGCAGTGGCGCTGTCAGCCCATACCTCGACGCTCACGACAAGGTTCCCCTTGTCTTCCAACAATAACAGCCCGCGTTGCGCTCCGGCGTTTTCAATGGAAATGCGCAGGAGTTTGTCCAGGAGCCGGGGGAGAATTATCTCTTTTGAAATGGCCTGGGAAGCTTTCATAACCCACGCCAGGTCCAGATCTTGGCCTCCGCTGGTAGTTATAGTCGGAAGGGATGACGTAGCCTCTGTCGTGGCGGCGGACGTGCCGGCAGCCTCCAGCACCATGCGCCGATAGGCCTCCTCGATGTGGGCGACTTTTGCTTTGGCTCCCCATCTTGTGTACCCGTACTTGGCCTCGATCATGTACGACTTGGCTATGGTCATCTTCTCCTTTCCAGCGTAAAACCGGGCTGCAAGCTCATTGGCAAGCGCTGCCTCGTTGATGTAATCGTGTTTGTTGGCAAGCGCTATGGCACGGTCATAAGATTCTTCTGCCATAGCTTGCTGGTTCAATACTCTGGAGCGCTCCGCATCCACGAGCAGATAACGGTGCAGGTGATTCATGGGGCCATGACGGGCCCATTTCTTCAGCTTTTTCTGGTTGGCGTCCACTTTTCGCAGGATTGCCCGTCGTGCGGCCTGTGAGGCTTCTTGGTACAAGGCCAGCCGAACGAGGGAATCGTAGAAATAGAATACCGACACGGCCGGTGTACCTGCCACGCCATCGAGGTACTGCGAGGCCAGATCCGCGTTGCGTAGCGCTTCATCGGGGTCTTCGAACAGGTAGCAGAGCATGAGCTTGTTCAAGTGCATACAACAGATAGCTCCCCGGTAGTCCGCCATCTTGTGGGCGCGAAACATCTCCTCTTCCTGACTCTCGACGCCTGTCAGAGAACAAGCGTCGTCGCTTCCATTGATGAGATTCAGGACGGTTTGGCGATAGATTTCCAGCACTCTGAGGACAGACTCATGCTTGAGTTTCCTCAAGGTGTCGCAGAGAGAACTCATCTCTCTTTCCACGATCCCCAGTTCCAGCCCCACGCGAAACATGCCCGTGCAATAAGCGTACGCGCAGTAGGATGCATCGTCGAGATTCCCGGTTTCCAGACCACTCTGGTAGCCATCCAGCAGAGGTCTCAGGGAGTCCCGATGATGTTCCTTCCAGTGTCGAACCATAAAATTTACTACCAGAGCGACCCGCGATTTTCGGCTAGCGCCGGGAACACCCTCGGCGAGCCGCTCAGCCAGTTGGCCGAAGCGATACCCCTTCTCGATATCTCCCAGATGATTGCAAAGAATTACTCCGTAGTAAGCGTATGCTACTGCGGATTCGGGTGCGTTGCCGTATTTGAGGGAAAGGCGGACGGATTCGAGAGCCAACAGGGCCGCCAATTCGGGCCGCACCGCGTATGCCGCTTTGGAGAAAATTGACATTATCCTCACGGCTGCAAGGCTTGTTGGATCCGTCATTTCGCGAAGTCTGCTCAGCTCGTCCATGGTCTTTCCTGCAAGCATGAGCCGAGTCTTGACAAATCCTAAGATAAGGTCCGACTTCTTTGGTTGTTCCGGAAGAGACACACCCAATAACCTGAGCACGGACAAACCGATCCTCACCGCTTCAGGCATTTTATATTGGGCGATGGCTGCCTGGATCTTCACCTCGTATATTCTTGCTCTTTCAAGCCGGCTGTTTGCATTGGCAAGTGCGATCCCGCATTGTTGCTCCATCTTGTCAAAATCCGAGCACAGATATGCGGCCCGGGCGGCTTCCAGATGGAGCTCCCACGCCGGCTCGCGACAATCGGTCCAGCAATCTTGGCCCAGAAGCCTAATTCCCGTGTTGAGGTACGTGCAGGCGGCCTCGTAGGCACCAGCGGCTTTGGCCCGCTTTCCCGCTCTGAGATTCAACTCGGCAAGTTCCCTGCGTTCAGATTCGTCCGTCATCAAATCCACGGCTACGTTGAGCTGATTGACTACGGTGAAGATCGTCCGGTCAAGCCAAAGCCCTTCAGCAGAATCCCTGAGAATGCGCCCCATCCTCAGATGTACTCCCGGCCGATCTGCCAGTGGGATCAACGAGTAGGCCGCTTGCTGCACCCGGTCGTGACAGAATTTGAACTCGAATGTAACTTTCCCGGAAGTCGGAGACACGTCCAGTTCGATGTATTTCCACCCTTCTCCGGTGGGCAGGATTAGCCCCTCGGTCATCGCCTGCACGAGATTTTCCATTACTTGCCTTTGTGTTCTTTCCAGACTGAGGGCCAGCGGCTGGATCTCGAATCTGTTCCCCAGGCAGGCAGCAAGCGTGAGGGTACGACGGGTATACTCATCAAGGCGATTGATTTTGGCGGCCATGAGTTCGAGGACGCTGTCTGTGATCCCCAGAGACTCTATCTTCACAAGATCCCAGCGCCAGCCTCCTTCGTCCGTGGTGAACTCCAGCAGATTCTGCAGGTAGAGCGATTTGAGGAACTCATTCAAGTGAAACGGGTTTCCTCCGGTCTTCTGGAGAAGGAGTTCCGCGAGCGGACCGACTGATTTTTCATCGCAATGGAGTGCATCGGCGCACAATTCCATAACATGTGCCTGTGCCAGAGGTCCGACACGGATGCTCCGAACCCGTTCGCCACTCTCTTGAAACTGCGTTAGAGTCAGGCGCAGAGGATCGGTAGGCCCCACCTCGTTGTCCCGGTATGCCCCGAGAACGAGGAGAAACGCCGTGTCCCCGTCCCCGCCGGATATTATGGACTGGAGAACCTTCAGAGAGGCAGAATCCGCCCACTGGAGGTCGTCTAGAAAGAGGACCAGAGAATGCTCTCTGGAACAGAACACGCTCACGAATCGGATGAAGGCCAGGCTGAACCTGTTCCGGGACTCTTCCGGCTCCACTTCCCTGGGGCTGGGTTGAGCGCCGAGAATGATTTCCAGTTCGGGGATCACGTCCGAAATTAGCTGTGTGTTGGCGCCGAGCGCCTCATGGAGCTTATTTCTCCAAGAGCCGATTCTCTCGTCGCTTTCAGTCAAAATCTGGCGAACCAGACCTCGAAAAGCAGCCAGCAGCGCTGAATGGGGTGTGGTACGCTGAAGTCGCTCATACTTACCGGAGGTAAAGTAGCCGTGGCGCTGAGTAACAGGTTTGACGATCTCCCGCACGAGGGCCGTCTTGCCTATTCCGGCCGGCCCCATAAGGAAGGTGGCTTCTCTGCCCCCATTGCTGATGCGCTCGAAAGATGCAAGCAATGATGCAATTTGGTCCTGTCGCCCATAAAGCTTCTGGGGAATCTCGAACCGCTCAGGCACATCGCGCGCTGCAAGGGGAAATGAGTCCGCCCTGCCGGTGCTCTCCAGCCGGTGAGAGCATTCCGCGAGGTCCGCTCTGAGGCCGACGGAACTTTGGTACCGATCCTCGGCGTTCTTGGAAAGAAGCTTACAAACAATCTCCGATAGAGCCTGAGGGACCTGAGGACACAATAAGTGTGGCGGGAGGGGAACTCTCGCCATGTGGCAGTGCAACATTTCCAGAGCATCGGTTGTTTCGAATGGGACTCTACCGGTGAGAAGCTCGTAGAAAGTGACCCCGAGCGAATAATAGTCGGTCCGGTAGTCAACGGCGCGGTTCATCCTCCCCGTCTGCTCCGGTGACACATAAGCAAGAGTCCCCTCCAGGACTTCCGGATTCTTGATCAGGGGGGCTTCACGGGACAGCACTGTAGAGAATCCGAAATCAATGACCTTGAGTTCGCTGGTGGCCCGGTTATAGACTACGTTCGAGGGATTGATGTCTTTGTGGATGACGTTTTGTGCGTGGATTCGGCCCAGGATTTCGGTTAGCCGGATGAAGATTGAAAGGAGCTCGGCGATCTCCAACGACTGTGAGCTCATGACAATATTCAGTGAGTCCGCCCCGAAATCCTCCAGGACCATCAGGAAAGTATTCTGATACTTCTCCAGTCCATGGACGCCGATAACACCCGGGACCGCCGAGAGATGGGACGTTACGCGATATTCCCTCTTGTAGAGGATGATTTCTTCCGGAGAGGGGTACTCCCCTTTCAGCAATTTCAGTATGACGGGTAAGGAATCTGTGGTTCTCCGTGCACGAAACACCAGAGAACGCGAGCTCTCATAGATGTTCCCGAGGATCCGGTAACCCGGAACGGATATCATCGTCTATTCCTTGTGCTCAGCGGAGACAGCAAGAGTCCCTCGCGGAGCGGTCACCACACCGCCAACATCGTCTGTCGGCTCCCCCCTGGAGCTCAGCGCCCGGACTTGCACCGCCGCGGGCAGGATCAGGGATTGCTCAAAGGCTTCTGGGAAGGCAATTGGAGTCACGGAGATGAGTCACTCCCCGGTTGAAGAGTCGCCAGAACAAACCTATAGGATGACGAACGCCGGGTCAAGGTTAAACGAGCTCAATACGTTAGAGTCCAGGTGATCTTTCACGGCAGAAACCCAGAGGATAGAGAGAAGATAAGAAGACGAAAGTTGTAAGCCTTGTATGGCAACCATTTCGAGGGGTGGTGCAACCGTCCGCTCAGTTCGTCACGTAAAGAAGACTCGGCGATTTCTGTGTCTCTGTGGTAAATCCTTGCGGAGCAGCGCGATTGACAGGTTAAGGGCGGAACCATAAACTGAAACGTATAGAACTTGTTCTTTGGAACCTTCTGGGAAACTTCCGCTAAACAGCACGTTACACCTATGGTTTGATCTTTTCAGGAACCACGGGGGAGGGACGACATGAAAAAAACAGTTGCCAGCAGAGAATCAATCTTTGTCCGCTGCACCGCTGTCCTGTTGGCGGTCTTCTTTACGGTCCTCTTGACCTTGCCCGGCATAGTTGACGCCAGCAGCCGGGGGGGCGGAGGGGACGGCCGCGGCCACGGGGGCGGCCATGGGGGAGGAATCGGCATCGGAATCGGCATCCGCGTGCCTCTTGGAACTGGATTCCCTGGGTTGCCGGAGGAAGCCATCCAGCAGGCTCCCTCGTTTCCGGGAATAGCGGATCCTGATGATGAAGAGAAGGAGGCGCCTGTGAGGCCCCGCGGACAAACTCAGGTCAAGGCCTCCGAAGCCGCACCGGCCGGGAAACTGGCCAAGATCCGCATCCCATACCTCACCGAACTGGCTATGGACATTGACGAGGCGGTCATGGATCTAGTCGCCAAAGAGCCCGCCAAGGCGGTCAAAGTTTACCAAACGGCTCTTCAGAGCGCCAAGAGAACCAAAGACGCCCAGACCGAAAAGAAGGCCTATACAAACATGGGGCATGTGTATTTCCTCACGGGAAACCCTTCCAAAGCGGTGGACAGCTACCAGGGGGCGCTGGCAGCCGCGAAGAAGCTTGGTGAGACCCGAGATGAGGGCGTCATGTTAAGGAATGTAGCCGCGGCATTCACTGCGTGGGGTAACTTCAAAGAAGCCGCAGGACGCAACCTTGACGCCCTGGAGATTTTCTCCGGGGCAGGCGATCAGCGTGGTGCGCAGATGGTCTATAACAACCTGGGGGTGCTGCAGAAGAATCAGGAACGCTACAAACCGGCACTCGCCTATTACGAAAAGGCCTTGGCTGTCGCAGCGGATAAGGGGCGGCTCATGGGAATCACTCTGAAGAACCAGGCCCGCCTCGCCGCCATGTGGGGAGACGACACAGGCGGCCTCCAGTCCCTGGAATCGGCCCTCGAGGCTGCAAGGGCGGCAGGTGACAACAAGGAAGAGGCAGAGATATTTCTCAGGATCGCCGACGTCTTCCAGCAAAGGGGTGAGACCGGGAAAGCTCTCGAGGCTGCGAACCGTGCGGTCGAAGTGTTCAAACTGGCCGGCGCGCCCGTTGACTGGCCCTACAAGATCATGGGTGATCTGTATCTGGACATGGGCATGATGGACCAGGCCGAACAATACCTCAAAGAAGCCGACTACGATTCATCCCTCGGCCGCCTTTACCTCATGAAGGAGGATTTTGCCCGGGCCAAGAAGCACTATGAGCAACTGCTGACTTCTAGCCAAAAACAAGACAACCCCGAAGAGCTGTTCACCGCGTACACCGGTCTGGGCCGGCTGAGCGAATCCACCAAGACTTATAAAAAGGCGGACACCTACTACGGCAAAGGAATGGAAATCGCTGAGGAAATCCGCTTGGCCCTTTTGCCGGCGGAACGCAAGAACTTCTTCGCGGGCCGAGTCAACGGCTACTTCAGGTCCGAACCGGCAAAAGGCCTCATTCGGGTGAGCTTCAAGGAAAACAAACCGGCAAGGAGCATACTGCCCAGCGAGGCGACCAAGGCCAGGGATTTCGCCGACAATCTTTCTCACCGGGCTGACGGAAGATATTTCGGGGTACCGAAGGAGATTCTCGAGAAGGAGATGGACCTGGCCAACATTTCGGCCTCGTTGAAGACGGCCATATTGGTTGTCCCAAAGGCGAAGGACCCGCAAAGGTTCGCGGAACTGAGCAAACAGATCAAGGAGGCCGAGAAGGAAAGGAACGAGTTTGTTCAGAAGCTGCGGAAGGATTACCCTGAATACGCATCCGTCCGATATCCTTCGCCTGTCACCATCGAAGGCGCAGCTCTGGAACCAGGCGAGTACGTCATCATGTTCGATGTATTGGGCGAAGGCATAGGCGTCAAACTTCTCAAGGGGAAGAAGATCGCTGACTCCGCCTACATCGAGCTTCCCGCAGAGGAGCTTGAGACTGACATCAGACTGTTCCGGAAGTCTTTCGAGAGTGTTCGTCTTGGAGATTTCGATCCCGATCTCGCGGCCAGGTTGTACAAGAAGCTCTTGGCACCGGTCCTGAAGCAGGTCCCCCCGAACACCCCGATCACGATTATACCCGACGGGCTGCTTGCGTTGATACCTTTCGAGACGCTGGTAACGGGAGGCAAGGTGCAATGGAAGGAAGCGGAATGGGGGGACGTCCCCACCGGCCTGGTTTATGTTGGCGACACCTATTCTCCGGTCTACCATCAGTCGCTTACCACAATGACCATGGTGCGGACCTTGCGTAAGAAGCAGACCGGTGGCAATCGCATGTTGGTCATGGCCGATCCGGTGTTCGAGATGAAAGACGAGAGAGCTCAGGGGCTCGGGAGTGAGACCAAGTTGGCCGCCACGGAACAGGGCAGGCTGGTCCGCCTCACAGCCGGCCTGGTGGATGACAGCAACGGGCTATTCAAGCTGACCAGACTGGACGGCACATCGGGGCTGGCCAGAGGCCTTGCTCAGGTTTACGGCAAGGATTGCGACGTCTACACGGGTCTTGATTCCACCAAAGAGAACTTGTTGAGCAAAGTTGCCCCTAATTTGGACCGTTATCGTTTCCTGGTGTTTGCGACTCACGGGTTTGCCGGCAATCAGGTTCCGGGCATTATGGAGCCTGCCCTGGCTTTCACAATGGTTCCCCTCGGCACGGACGGCTTCTTGACCATGAGCGAAGTGGCAGGACTGAACATCAAAGCGGATGTGGCCGCCCTTACAGCGTGCCAAACGGGCACCGGCGTCAGGTTGGCCGGAGAGGGCGTCCTGAGCATGGGGCGCGCGTTCTTGAGCGCGGGGGCGCGATCCGTGGTGATGAGCCTCTGGTCTGTCGCTGAGAAGCCTTCAGTGCTGATCATGGAAGATTTTTTCAAACGTATGAAGCAAGGACAGGGGTCCCGAAAGGCCTGGAACGACGCTGTCAAGGATGTTCGTGCACGGGGCTTTGATCACCCGTTCTTCTGGGGGGCCTTCATCCTGGTTGGAGAGGCTGGTTGATCGGGGGTAAATCAGACTGTGGAGCAAGCCCTGAGCCTCTCTGGAAGAGGCTCAGGCATTTTTCGGATCAAGAGAACCAGTAGATCCACAGGTAATAGTACATGTCGTTGGGATCTCCTATTCTGGCATCAAGGGTGTCCAGCGTGTGCCCGTACGCCGTCATAAAAGCGTCGCCCATGAGACTTCCATTGCGAAGGGCCGTCACGAGCTCAAAGATGTCGTGAATGGTCCCGCCGCCCACGCCGGAGCTGGTGCAGGACAGGAAATAACCCCAGGCCAGAGCGTGCCAGTATGCGCTCGAGTACAGCTCGAAGGTTACCGGAGCGTAGTCCTGGGTTCCTGCATAAAGCCACCCCAGCGGCCCGGTGTGGCCGACCGAGAACTGATAATAGGGCGCAATTCCGGCCTGA
>Ga0172371_10006320_pt1 | contig 17278 bp, 17 predicted proteins | sample Lak12m_FD_114543 | JGI IMG/M metagenome (GOLD analysis project Ga0172371, IMG submission 114543) | Freshwater microbial communities from Kabuno Bay, South-Kivu, Congo - kab_022012_12m | ecosystem: Environmental > Aquatic > Freshwater > Lake | place: Democratic Republic of the Congo: South-Kivu...
AGAGTGGCGACGCGCCTTCGATCTGCACCGCGGACGGATTTAACTTGCGGAGCGATTCGCGCAACTTGATGACATTCTCCGCGTCTGCGGTATCTACTTTGTTGATGACGAACACATCCGCCATGCGCACGTTCGTCTCGCCGGGGTAGTAAGTAGACTCATGTCCGGTGCGGTGCGGATCGGCAACGACAATTTGGAAATCAGGCATGTAGAAGGGGAAGTCGTTGTTGCCGCCGTCCCACAAAATGATGTCGGCTTCTTCTTCGGCTTTACGGATAATCTTTTCGTAATCCACACCCGCGTAGATGATGACACCGTTGTCAATGTGTGGCTCGTATTCCTCGCGCTCTTCAATGGTGCATTGATATTCGTCGAGGTCGCGGTAATTCGCGTAGCGTTGAACTTCCTGCGCGACGAGGTTGCCGTAAGGCATGGGATGGCGAATTGCCGCGACTTTGTAACCCATCTCCTGCAGGATGAGCGACACGCGCCGCGTGGTTTGACTCTTGCCCGAGCCGGTGCGCACCGCACTGATGGAAACGACGGGCTTGTTCGATTTAATCTGCGTGTTCTTCGTACCCATAATGCGGAAGTCTGCGCCCGCGGCGTTGACCATGCTCGCCTTGTGCATCACGTACTCGTGCGGCACGTCACTGTACGCAAAGACGACCTGCTGCACGCCATGTTGTTTGATGAGGTCGAGCAGTTCCTCTTCCGCGCAGATGGGAATGCCCTTCGGGTATAGTTCACCCGCGAGTTCCTTCGGATATACGCGCCCTTCGATGTCGGGAATTTGAGTTGCGGTAAAGGCAACCACTTCATAATCCTTGTTCTCGCGGAAGAAGGTGTTGAAGTTGTGGAAGTCGCGTCCGGCGGCTCCCATGATGATGGTTTTGATAGGCATAGTTAATCTCCTTTTTACAAGGCACGCTGGGGACAATGTCCGGAAAAACTCCGAATGGGTTTTGAGTCTTTCCGCTTTTACCCGGCGCGTCTAATGTATAAATTTTGAAAGACCTGTTTGATATTCATAAAGATACTTCCTCAAACAGGGAGAGTTGCCACACGGCGTTCAACAACCTGATGAATTTTCAATTGCATTTCCTGTGGCAATGGTTCTGGTTGATGGGTATTTAGAAGCGCCTCCACGCGACGGCTTGCTCTCTGGGCAAGTGTCATAGACCCTTTGCTTTGCCATGCTGTGAAGGTGTCGCGCTCAAAAAGAGATGGATACCATTCAGATTTGTAGTGCTTGCGAGTGTGTTTTGTAGCCAGGTAATTTCCATTATGCCCGACCGTTTTAATGACCTCCAAGGCTAATGCCTCATCAGACGTGTCAATTCCTCTCATAAAAGCCTGGATCCAACCGATGATGTCATCACAGATAGCCAGCAATTCAAAAGAATATATTAAGGCTGAATCAAGATAACCCAAGTCATGAATGATATTGCCTCCTACCAAGGATTCAGTCAACAAAGTCAGGGCGGCTTCAGCCGCGGCTTGTTGATCCAAAATTTTTGCATCGGTCATACCCCCCGCCCCAAAAGCAGGGAGTTTGTACATTTGAGCCATCGCCTGGAAGATGCCCCGCACCGGATATGCATAAGGAGAGCCCGTCGTGCGCATGTCCATTGGCGCAGGCGGCATGCCGGGCATAATATATGGTGCGCCCTCACGATTGAGTTGGGATAAGACCAGGCCCAACAATACCCCGGCATTGTCCAGCGCCACCGCACCTGCCGGCGTAACAGGGCTGTTGGCTCCCGCAGTAGAAGATGGCATATAGATCAGTGGCAGACCTTTTCCTGACAGGTAGAGCAGTTTTTGCAAAGACTCGGCATTGTGATTGAGGCCGGTAGCAACGTTGATGTAGCCGCACATTATGGGATGCTGCCGGAGGGCGTCCGCTCCGCCCATGACCATTTCTGCCATCTCAACGGCGTCAAACATCCCGGGCAAGTCATAGGATACGGCGACGACCGGTTTGATCGTATTGTTGAGCATGACTTCCATCTGGAAGGTGTCGGCAATGGTCGGGTCGACGTTCGTTGGCAACATAAGGGACATCACAAAATCGATGTTCGGCAAGGCATCGCATAAGATGATCCCTTCACGCACATCGTTCAGCACCGGTTTGCGACGTTCACCCGTGCGATGGTCAATGATGTTGAGCGTATCAGAGCCGGGGCCGTAGAACGAGCGCCGCCCTTCCAGCGGCATGACCGGTTCGCCATGTCGGTTGTACAGTACCACCCGCTTGGGGACGGAGGCGAAGGCCTTTTCCACCATGCCAGAGGGCACATAGACCAGGTTCCCGTCCACATCCGCCCCGCCTTTCTTGAGCAGATCGATGGCTTGCTGATCGTGCAGTTTCACCCCGTAACGCTCCAACATTTCCAGGCTGGCCCAGTGGATTTTCTTGCATTGGGCAGTGGACATGCGCTCGAATTGCACCGAATTGAATTCACTTGTGTTGATATTGATTGCCGACATTTACATTCCTTACCTGGCGATATGTTTCATTGGGAAAGATAACGAGTTGGCTTGGCGCTGGGGCGGCAGCCTGGTCCGCTGCACCGGTGTCAGGCTGCGCTATCTTGCGAAGCCGCCCAGGCTGCCTGTTGGATTTTCTCAGCATCGCTTTGAGAAATGTTGACCAACTCATCGCCATTCACACAAATTTTGTGGGGCAGGCCAACCGGAGAATGTTTTTCAAGGATGGAATAGAAAACGCAAGCTGCAAGGTAACTACCTGTGGGGTTGGCGTGTTCGCCATCCATGTCATACAGCTCAATCTCAGGTGCCGATCGAAGAAGTTGCTGCCAAGCCTTCGACACAGGAACAAGTGTTGCCCGTAGCTCTTTAGCCACCGCAGTGAAGGCTTTATCAAGGATGGCTTGATTTGCAGGAAATCTCTTTTCGGCCCACGTCATGTATAACAGGATTTGGGCCCCTGTTTTTTGAAGGTAGGGTAGTAAAGACATGCAGTCGTTCAGCAAGACATCATACCCATCGAATGGATGTGTCTTTTCTTGAAGTACGATATAGTCCCACTCGTAAAATTGAATTGCCATTTGTGTTTCAGGTTGTTGGGAATGCCAGCCAAGCGTCATGCCTCCTGTTGCACACATGACAGTTTCAGAATCGGGCCTGGTCTGACGAAGTAATTCACGGACCTGGAACGGTAGCCCATTACAGAAGGTATGGCTGTTTCCAATGAATAGTACTTTCATTTCCATCTCTCCAATTGAGCGATTCGCACCCAACTCTGCTTAAAACAAGAGAGCTGAGATTAAACTGGTTAGTTTGCTCACGTCTCTAAGTTTGTCGAAATTCCAAATTATCTCAACAAGCTGGTTTATAGCTGACTCATGGAAAGAATCTTCGAGCAACCAGCGGAACTTTCTTTCCACCCGATCCCGATCCCAGGCTTGTTCTGCATAAATTGGGATATGCGCTAACCCCGATTCTATCTTTTGCCCATTCATTAGCTCGATTGTCACCCGCGCGGCATCCCTGCCTTCGGGATCTCCGACTTCGCAAAGTTGATACAGGCGAGTTAGCTCGTCAGATACTACCAACTCGACTTTCGCAGCAATGGCTCTCATTCGTTCATCAGACAGGCGCGGCTCAAGCACCTGTTTGGGTCCCACTTCGCCATCCACGATCAATGCCGCGATCGGCCAGGCCAGGTTGAACTGTGCCTGCTCAGTCGTTTCGGGCAGCCGGGTGCCAAGATGTAAAGCAGCCTCATAAACTTCTACAATGATTTTCGAAACCTCCTGCTCGACATATTTCTTCTCCGCTAAAAGGCGCTGGATTGCCAGGAGAGCAGGGTGTGACCAGGCGCAGCAGGCGAAATCCTTCCAAGCGATGCCGCGCGGGAGGATGAAATTTTCGCCGATATCGCCAACCCAGGAGTTGTACCGCTCCTCGCTGAACAGGCTGGACGTCCCGGTAAAGCCCCGCGAAGCCAGATCAGCAGACATGAGTCCTGTCAACGCGCCCAATCCAATGCCATGTTTGACCATTGTGGGTTCATCCACAGATTTCATCAACGGCAAGTAGGGGGAATCAAATTCGGCGATGCCCAAGGCGTTCATTATTTGTTCGGGCGGCAATTTCATGACGTGGGCTGCCAGGGCAGCGCAGCCGGTCGAGCCCCATGAACCGCAGCATCTCATAAATGAGTTGCTGTCATACCAGAAGCGCGCGGCGCGAAACATGACCTCGTAGCCGACCACACTGGCTGCCATCATTTCAGCGCCGCTGGTATTCCTCGATTCGCATAGCGCCAACGCCGCAGCCAGAACTTGAGCGCCCGGGTGACCCCAGGTGTACATCCCTGAATCGTCAATATCAACCGCGTTTGCGGCAACCCCATTCGCAAAAGCGGCGCCCAAAGCAGAAACCTTGCGCCCAGAGTAGATCAGCGTGGATTGATCACCCGGGAAAAGAGCCTGGGCGGTTTCGGCGGCGATACGCGAGGCTCTGGCTTGAACGCCTGCCAGCGCTGAGCCGAGATTGTCCATCATACAGACGCGGGCGCGTTCCTGCACTTCTGGCGGCAAATCATCCCAGGTGATCTTTTGTATGAAATGGGTCAGATTGGCTTCTGCATACGATAGTGAAGTCATTCCTGGTCGGGCTTTCTGAGGGAGCGAGCTGAAAAGCCCGCTCCCTCAAGCTTGATTATGGGGCGGTTATTGACCGGGGTAGGTATCGTAGAAGAAAATCGCCATGTAATAAGAAGGATTCGATTTAAATCCCTTAAAGGTTGAACTCATCACAAAAGGCATAGGGATATCAACGGCAAATATCGAAGGCGCATCCTCGATCGCCAATTTTTGCGCTTCAACGTACATTCCAGCAGCTGCCATCCTGTCGGTTGCGCTGGTGGTAGCAGCCGTATCGATCAATTCATCAAATTTTTGGTTTGAGTAGTAGGACAGATTCAAGTAAACCTGTTCTTCAGTTCGGTATCCAATATAAAGCAAGGAGTATGGGTCTGCATAATCCGGGAAAGCTTCACCAACGAATATATCCTGCCGCTCCTCTACCGTGGCGGATTTTGCCTGTTCCCACATATTGTCCCAGGGGGTTGCCCGAATATTCAGCTCGATGTTAAGTTTGGCTAATTCGGCTTTATAAAGTTCACACATGCGCTTTTCAGCCTCGTCGCCAGTCAGGTAATTCAGGTTGAGCTCGAATCCGCCATCAGGATAACCAGCTTCGGTCAGCAGTTCTCTGGCTTTCTTCAAGTCATAGGAATATTGGAATAAATCTTTCCCATGACCCCATAAAGTAGCCGCCAGGAGGCCTCTGGACTGAGTCGCATACTCTGAAAAGGCGTATTTAACGACTTCATCATAGGGGAAGGCGTAAGAGAGAGCCTGCCGCACAAGTTTGTTATCGAGTGGTGCCTTTCGGGTATTCATCGCTAACGCCCACACGGCATACGTTGGCGATATGACTATTTGAACCTTCGGATTGTTCTTGAGTGCATCCAGGTCCTCGGGGGGAAGTTTAACGGTGATATCACCTTCTCCCTTTTCAATCAATTGCCTCCTTGTAGCTGATTCGGAAACCATGCGGTAATCTATGATGTCGAAATGTTCCCCATCCCACCCCTCCCAATAGTCGGGGAATTTCTCAAGAACGACCGACTCGCCCATCGTCCATTTTTTAAGCATATAAGGTCCGCTCCCGGCTTCATTTCCCTGGGCAAGCCAATCATCCGGGTGCGCCTTCAATGCCGTTGGCGACATAATGAAGTTGGCATAGGGTGCTGCGGCTATTAAGTCGAGCGGAGCAGGATAGGACAGCTCGAAAACGACGGTATATTTATCCGGCACGGTGATTTTTGTAACCGGCATCCACATATACCCGCCGCCTGTGCCTTTGTCAATAAAGCGCTGGATAGAGAACCGAACTGCCTCACCATCCACCTCGGTGCCATCATGAAACTTAACGCCTTCGCGAATTTTAAAGGTCCAGATCAATCCGTCCTCACTCTTGGTGTAGGAGGTTGCCAACCGTGGAATGATCTCGTTCTTTATGCCATCATACCGAAGCAAAGTATCGTAGACATTATTCAAAACGCCTGCCGCAGGGCCCGACGCGGCTGAAGGTTCCCAGGTAGTGACGGGATCTTCGTAATATAAATAGGTGGCAACCTTGGGTGTTGCTTGTTGCTCTTTGCCAGGTGCAGCAGGCTGGCAAGATGCGGTCGTCCATACCAGACACAGCGCAAGAAAGAATAACGTGAGTTTCTTCCTGTTGGATATAATGTTCATTTCTTCCTCCGTTTCTCATCGAATGTTTTATTCTTGATCATTATTTTCGTTTCATGGTTTTATTTTGTCCTGGTCTGCCTCCTTTGCCAAATTGGCTCGAAACTCTTTTTCCGCTCACGACAATTCTTGTACTACAAACATCCAATTCCCATGCGGTTTTATCAATGCCCGCTTTCCAGTAACCAACACCAGGCTTCATGCTGGTTGTCAAGTTTGAAGATGGTTGGCTCTTCGGTCTCACATTTTCCCATTGCGTATTTGCAGCGTGTATGAAAACGACACCCGCCAGGCGGATTTATGGCGCTTGGTACCTCTCCCTCCAGAGTCTTCACTGCATCAATCCCTCCTGCCTCCTGCTTTGGAATGGAATCCAGAAGCGCCTGGGTGTAAGGGTGCGCAGGGGTTCCAAAAACTGCTGCGGCTGACCCATATTCCACCACCTTGCCCAGGTACATCACCACAATGAAATCGGACAGGGAATTTACAACCTCCAGGTCATGCGATATCAAAATGTAACTTAGCTCCATCTCATCCTTTAAACCTTGCAGCATGTCTAGAATCTGCACTTGCGAGACAATATCAATCGCCGAGACAGGTTCGTCCAGGAGAATGAACTTTGGCTTTGAAGCCAGCGCTCGCGCGATGGCGATACGCTGTTTTTGCCCTCCGCTGAACTCATGGGGGTATTTATACGCCGCATCTTTGGGCAAACCAACGGTTCCCAACAGTTGTTCCACCCGCTCAACATATTCCCCCTGTTTTAAACGCAGGTGGACTTTCAAAGGCTCTCCCACCACATCCCTCACCAGCCATCGAGGATTTAGCGACCAAAATGGATCCTGGAAGACGATCTGGATGTTGCTGCGAACCTTCTTCAACTCAACCGGATTAAGTTTTTGCATGTCCAGCCCTTCGAAATAAACCTGCCCGGCAGTGGGTTGTTCTAGCCCGACAATTAAATTCGCCAGGGTGGTCTTTCCGCATCCCGACTCGCCCACCACACCCAGAGTCACTTTTTGACCGATGCTCAACGACACTCCGTCCACCGCCTTGACCCAGGCAGAGACCCGCATGCCATTCTTCACAGGGAAGTATTTCTTTAGTTCCACCAAACGCAGCAATGGTTCCATTATCCAACCCTCCCCGTAACGTAGTGGCAAGCCACATAATGATCGTCTGCCACCTGTTTCAAAGTCGGTATGCCCATCTTGCAATCTTCCACGATGCACCGGCATTGGTTGACAAAGCGACAACCAGTTAACTGGCTCCAATCCTCCATCGAAACTTCTCCCGGTGCTTCCCTGGCTGTGCCATCCGTTTCCTTGGAATCTGTATGCAGCAAGATGGACGTATAAGGATGTAAAGGATTGCTCATTACACTCTTCACACTTCCCACTTCGATCAGGCGTCCACGGTGGAGAACCCCCATTTTGTCGCAAATACTGGAAACAAGCTCCGGATTGTTGGCAATGTATAAGATGGTGACGTTCATCTTTCGCTGCAATTCCACGATCAACTTTAATATTTGCGCCTGAATAGTCACATCCAGATTGCGGGTTGGTTCGTCTGCAATCAGAAATTGCGGGTCACAGGATAATGCCAAAGCGATAATGACGCGTTGCCGCTGACCGCCACTTAATTCATGCGGATATTTCCTGGCGCTTTGAACCGGGTCCGGCAATTGCACCAGTTTCAGCATCGCTTCCACTTCCTGTTTTAGCGCTTTTCCCGAAAGGCGACGATTTTTGCGTAGAACATTGCTCAGTTGGTCCCCAATTGTAAAGACCGGATTCAACGACGACATTGGGTCCTGGAAAATCATGGAGACCTTGCGCCCCCTTATGTTCATCATATCTCTTTCGTTTTTCGCAAGCAGGTTGTCTCCATCCAGTTCCACCGCATCTCCAGAAATAATCGCTGGCGGAGAGGAAAGCAACTTCAATATCGAATATGCCAATACACTTTTGCCTGCCCCACTTTCGCCTACCAGCCCAAACGTTTCCCCTTTTTGAATCGATAATGCTTCCAGGTCGATGACATTTTTCGTTCCTTCTAAAGTCTTGAAACTGACCTTCAGGTTTCTAATGCCTAAGAAAGATCCCATGGTTTGCCTCAGCGATTCCTTGTTTTGGGATCGAGCACTTCCCTGAACCCATCACCCAACAAGTTGAAAGTTAATACGGTGACAAAAATAGCCAGACCTGGAAATACACTGTACCACCAGGATTCAAGAAAGTAATTGCGGCTGGTACTGATCATCAAACCCCAGTCGGGTGTGGGTGGTTGGGCGCCCAAACCCAGGAAACTAAGGGCTGAGACAACCAGGATCACACTCCCCATATCCAGCGAGGCTTGCACAATCAGCGGCGCAATACAGTTGGGCAAAATGTGCCCGAAAATATTTTTTAGAGGATGTGTGCCAATCACCTTGGCTGCCCTCACAAACTGCCGTTCACGCAGGGAGATCACCTGTCCGTAGATGAGACGGGTGTACAGGGGCCACCAGGATATACCAATCGCCAGCATGGCATTCGGGAGGCTGGGGCCAAGGAAAGCCGCTACTGTGATCGCTAACAAAAGCGCCGGGAAACCACAGAAGATGTCTGTGATACGCATGATGATCTCGTCGATCAAACGGTTGGAATACCCGGCAATCGCCCCCAAAGGGACGCCGATCAATAACGCCAGTCCAATGGAAAGTATCGCGGTGACCAGCGAGAGTCGCGTACCGTACAGTATCCGGCTGAAGATATCCCGGCCTTGTTCATCTGTCCCAAAAATGTACCTGGAGGAAGGAGGCTGAAGAGAATCTTCCAGGGAGTCAACCCCGTAGAAATGATTGGGATGAGGCGCGATATACGGCGCCAACAAGGCGACCAGCACCAAAATCAAGGCAAAAATCACCGCAGCCAGGGTCAATCTGTTTCGAGTCAGCAGGAACAGGGTCAAGCGGGCTTCGCGGATTCTGGCAAAAAGGGATTTCAATAAATGGCTATGGTTCATTGCAGTCATCCCCTACTTTCTAGCCCTGGGATCCAGCAAAATAATCATATCGGCCAGCAAATTCAAAGACACGAATGCCACAGCCGAGACAACCGTAACACCCAGGATGGCTGGATAATTTAGGGTTATGATCGAGATGGCTACATAGTTGCCGATCCCCGGCCAACTAAAGATGGTTTCGACCAGGAAGGTATTGGTCAGTGAATACCCAACCATCATAGTCATGACTGTTGCGGTTGGGCCAAGGGAATTCTTGAGGGCATAAGACCACAGCACAATGCGCTGGCCAAGACCATAGGATTTCGCTGCTTTGATAAAGTCTTCACTCAGGATTTCCAGCATGGCTGACCGCGTCAGCCTGGCAGTAAACCCAATATTGCCAGCCGCCAAAGCGATAACCGGCATGATGAGGTGAATGACTGCATCTTTAAAGATGGAGAAATTGCCCGTCAGCAAGGTGTCAATCAGTAAAAGATCTGTGATCTTGGGAATTTCTCCAAAGAGTTGTAGTTCCCTGCTCAAACGTCCGCCAATGGGTAAAATACCCAGCCAACGATAGAACACCAATTGCAGAAAGAGGCAACTGCAAAAGATGGGATGGATACCGTTCCCACAGAGAAGAAGCGGGATACGTGATCCAAAGCTTTATCTTTTTCTGCTGCCGATAAAACCCCAAGCGGCAGCCCGATCAAAAAGGCAAATACAGAGGACAAGATAACCAGTTCAATCGTAGCCGGTAAGAGAGTCTTCAATTCCTGCGATATCGGTACGCGGGTGTATAACGAAACTCCCAAATCACCATGGAGCACCCCATTCAAGTAACGGACAAACTGGACGGGTATTGGCTGGTCAAGTCCCAGTTCCTTGCGTGCCGCCTCCCGTTGTTCCGTAGTTGCTTTGGGACCCACCCACTTTGCGGTTGGGTCTGAAGGAACCACTCGCGTGATCACAAACGTGATCAAAAGCACGCCGAAGATAACGAAAATACTGAGAGCCAACCTTCTTAGGATGAACATGGGGTGCTCCAGAAAATTATCTAGGACGGTTATGGCTTGGCAGCACACCGAAAGCCAAAACTGAAGTATGGGTTGGTCGGGTCATAATCAGCTCCACGGAATGCGACACGGATGCGGTTGGCGAAGTCGTTCCAACTCCCCCCGCGCAATGACCGCATGAAGCCCGTATCCGGTCCGGTCGGGTTACTCGCGGGCGATGTAATGTAGAAGAGGTCTAAATACCAGTCACTCACCCACTCCTGGACATTCCCGGCCATGTCCATAACGCCATAGGGGCTGGCGCCCGCAGGATAACTGCCCACCTGGCTGGTGTCTCCAACGCAGCCGTTTAGGTTAGCCAGCATACACGTCGGTGGGGTGTTGCCCCACGGGTATGCGCGAGTGTCGGCGCTGCCGCGCGCAGCTTTTTCCCACTCAGCCTCGGTTGGCAAACGCTTTCCCGCCCATGTGCAGTATGCATTCGCCTGATCCCAATTTACATAAACCACGGGATAATTGGCATAGGTCGGGTTATCGTAGTATGAGTCGCGTGTGGCAGAATGATTTCCAAAGGGAGGAGTGCAACCACCCGCGGCTACACACTGTACGTATTGAGCAATCGTCACTTCGTATTTATCAATCTTGTAGGCATCCAGGTAAACAGTGTGCAGAAGTGCATTCTTACTGCACGAATCGCCATCATTGCTGACCGGGTCGCACCCCATCTGGAAATCGCCCGCGGGAATCAGGATCATTTTGCTTGTGTCAACATCTGGGGATGCAGTAACCGGCCATCCGGTTGCTGTTCCCGCCGGTCGCATATCAACGTCAGGATATGCTTTCCGAAACGCCTCGAAATAAGCATTGTCGGTCTTGCCCATGTAGAGATCAACGGCGTCAAGAAGCAATGCCCGGATCGCTTCGATTGAAGCAACTGCGGATTCAGTCCTGTCGCGTAACAAATACACATCAGAAAAGGTCATGTGATCCGTGCCGGGGAAACGTGCCAGATAGGAATCTTTTGCGGCGTGCTTCAGCACTTCCCGAAAGTAGTTGCAAGAATCGAATCCCAAACTCGAATACCATGGATCGGTGGGATCGTCTTGTCCCGTACAGATTGGGCCTGTTGTGCTGTCGTCGAAATTACCCTCCATTTGCATCAAGGTAAAAGGCGCTGAAATTCCTTTGGCGCCTGCATCACCCCACGGATCACCATCCAAAGGCACTATTCCAACCACCCGGCTATTATCATGCGCCATCTCGAAAGCCACACTGGCACCTTGCGAATGTCCAAAAACCACAAACCGGCTCCAGTCAGCCGCTGCTGCCCAGGGGGCATCGGCTGGCAAGGATTCAAAATATGAGACAACAAAATCAACATCTTCGCGCTGGATATCGGTAGAAGCAGCTGTAGCCGTCCGGATGCTGCCTTCAGGCTCGGCTGTAACCCCGGAATCGAGAGGTAAAGTACCGTTATAAAATGGGTGGGCAACCGCCAGAACGATATAGCCATGGCTTGCTAACTCTTCCAAGAAAGTAGTGTATAGGTCAGGAAGAACGCCAAACCCCGGAGAAAATATGACGACAGGAAATATTTCTTTGCTGACCAGCACTTTTATGTCTTGCGCGGTATGCGTGGTGACCGTGACAGCGCTAAAATCAACTTTGTCTATTTCGGGGTTTAGTTTCGCGTACATTTCAGAGATGTACGGCATCGGTTTGCCATTCAAGGTGCTATCCGACGGTACAAAAACACGGACAAAAACTTCGCGCTTGTCCCCTTGTGTGGGCGTGAAAGTCTCAAATCTGGAAGTGTCCGTCAAATGATAGTCAGCCCCTGCAACACAAAATTCACCGGTGGGCATGAGGAGGGGGGTGTCGGGTTCCAGGCACTCTCGCTTCGCAGCAGGCTTTTCCGCGGCGGGTGTTGCCGTAGCCGGGTTTTCAGTTGCAGGCGGCTCTGTGACAGTGATTTTCCCTCCAGGCGTCTCTGTGGGCGATTCTAACTTGCCCCCGCCACAGGCAGAAAGTGCAAGCATAAAAACAACCATCAGGAATACTACAAGCTTTTGATGTTTCATGGGATTCACCTCGCGGTACTTGAATTTTTAGAAACAATGTTTGAAAGGTTTACAAATAACGAATTTCAGAATTCCGTTTTCTTTTCATGTACTTTTATCATTATTTCAAGCAATGGCTGAACATGGGCATTAATGGCATCACAAGCAGCTTGCGAGTCCCGGTTTTTTACGGCTTGGACGAACTGTTTCATACTGGGCAGGTCGAATGAATGAAACTGTTCTATGTCAATTAAGTCCTTCACCATCCAGAGTTTACGCAGGATAGGGATATACAGATCGAACAAGAGAGAGTTGCCCGAACCTTTGACCACTAACCGGTGGAAATGCGCATCGATAATGAAATGGTTTTCATAATCATGGGGATTCTCCCTTAAAAGGGTTTCCATTTCCCGAACAGTTCCCTCCAGTTCTTCGATCAGATCCTGGGTGGCTCTTTGCGCGGTGAGTTGGGCTGCTGCGATTTCTATCAAATTGCGAACTTCATAGAATTCCTCAAGAGCCTGAGGTTCATCCCCAAACTGATCTCCCAGTAAATTTAAAATTGCAATATTAATCAGTTGAGTACCGCCAGACCAACCTTGTGTTGTCTTGACCATGCCAACTTTGGTCAAAGTACGAATCGCTTCACGGACAACCGTTCGGGAAATTCCAGTTTGGAGCGCAATATCCCTTTCAGGGGGCAACATATCCCCCTTTTGTAGCTCACCACGTAGGATCGCATCACAGATTTGCTCGATGATTTCAGTATGGGCCTTTGGGTTTCGAACGGATGTGAATTCCATAGTTCTCCAATCTTCTCAGGTTACTTACCCGAATCGTATCACAAAAGGTCTAAAAAGTAAACCATTAATGGTATAATAAATATACCAATACAAAAATGGCCCAACCTTCCAAAAGTTATAGAAAATAGTTCTGCAGGGATGTGGCGAATATGCAATTTCGCTCCCGTGGCGATTGTATCCTTCGAAAGAGAGACCTCAAATGGAAAAAAGAAAAGCGATCGTGGTTGGCGCAGGCAGCGCAGGGATGTCATGTGCCCTGAAGCTGGCCGAAGCAAATGTAGACTACCTGATCATCACCAACAGCCTGGGTGGACGAATCCGTTACTCGGAAACGGAGAAGGTAAACTTTGGCGCATATTTCATCATGGCGAATTATCACCATGCCAAGAAACTGGTTATCCGGGAAACCTGGATAAATCCGCTGAGCGTTCTGTTTAACCACAGCGAAAACGACTATTTTCCCACACTCAGCCTTAGGAGCTTGAGTATGGGCGGGCAGTTGGTGAAGTTTATCCAGATCATGCGACGCTTCATGGCTCATTACGAAAAATTCAAGAAAAATTGTGAAGATATGTCGCAGACCGTGGCAATGGAGGCCGACCCTTACATCAAGGAAATTTTTTATAAGTCGGCTTCGGAATTTATTCGAGAGAACAAAATCGAAAAAATTGCAGCCCAGATGATTTCCAAGTTCTCCTATGCCTGCACGGGCGTGCCGATGGAAAAAATCACAGCCCTCGATTTTCTCAACGTTTGCCAGGGATTGGTGGTCCCGATCCACCGTTTCCGGTTTGATCAGAAAGCAATGGAGCAGCGTTTCACCGGGCACTTGGTTTATGACACTGTCAGCCAGATTACCGATGCCGATGGAAAGTACTTGCTTAAAACAGAATCCGGCCAGACATACGAGGCGGAATATGTGGTTGTTGCCACCCCGGCTGCCATCACCAAAGCCCTGTTGGGTTTCAAGGATCCGCTGAGGCAGACTTGTAAGTTATACACCTTCCACGTCAGAGCAAAGCTAAAAGACAAATATCGGCGCTACCAAATGAATTTGTTCCCGTTCGAATCGGAAATTATTTTCACGGCCATTCAAGATGACAAGACCTATCTGATTTACACGCGTGAGGAAAAAGCCGATCTGCATCAGGTATGTGAAAGCTATGAACTGATCAATATGGTCGGGTGGGAAAAGGCAATGTATGTGTATGGGGATGCCTACGTGGAGCAGAATTATAGCGACAGGCTCTATATCGCTGGCGATCATAACGGCTTGGGGCTTGAACCAACGGCAATCTCCGGCATCTATGCCGCCAAACAAATCATCAAATCATGCAATCGGTAGACAGGCACGCGACCCGCTAGACTCAAGAAGAAAGGAAATCAAAATGAAAAACAACATTGTGGCATGTTTTCTGGCAGGCATCGTAATCGTAGCGATACTCGTTTTGCACAGTATGGCCATTCTCACCCTGGCACTGACCATCTTGCTCATAGTGGCAGCCATTGGTTTTTTGACTTTGTTCCTGCTAATCGACTATGGCAAAAAATATCTCGCTTCTGAAAAAACAGCCAAAATGCCGTTGCCGGGGGATGATCTATTGAAGGATAGCGATAAGGTTCTTCAATTCACCAAAGAAATCGTCATTGATGCACCACCCGCCAAAGTGTGGAAATACCTGGCGCAGATGGGTCAGGACAAAGCTGGTTTTTACAGCTATGAGCTGCTGGAGCAGATTTTTACCTTCAAAATCCACAACACATACGAAATTGTGGATCGGTGGCAGAAGATTCAGCCCGGCGATTTCCTGTACTACCACCAGATGGGCATTGGCTCACAATATATCGAGGTGGTTGAGGGAAAATACTTTACCAGCCTTTCCGATTCGCGCAAACCGCCCCATACAGATGGACCAGCCTTTGCACTAAACATTTTTCCGGGTGGGCAATTTGCCTGGACTTGGAGCTTTGTCCTCCAGGAACTGTCCGGCAACCGCACTAACCTGGTGCAGCGTTGCCATAATTACTTTAAACCACAAAATGCCCTGACGAAAGGCTTCGTGCTCTTTTTCCTCGGAATATCTTCCCTGTTTATGACCACCCGTCAGATGGAGATAATTAAAGCCTGCGCTGAAGGGCGGGTCTTGGCCGATGGGTCAATACAGAAACCGGCAGCAGTATGAATAAATTCAATCCTGGCACCCATTACCATGCAAGGACGTTTGGCTCCAGTCTCGAAAATGGATTGAAGCGCTTGATCGCCGTAAGACCGGCGACATGGAAAGTTTATTCCAAAATATTTAAACTAATCATTGACGGCAGCAAATTAACTCCCTACCCAGTGTTGGGCAACATCTATAGTGGATCATGATGTTCAGCCCTTATCAAAAACGCTTTACGCAAGGGGTGGTGGTCAATTTGAATGTGGATCTAAGCCCTCTGGCGGTAAACTTTCGGCCAATCCATCCCCTTTCGCGGCTATTTCCTGGCCGTTTTTCAGCGGTACTTTCTCAAAGGGTCAAGCCGCCAACAGGCCGTTATCGCCATCCTGCTGACCAGCGCGATTTTCTCGCTCTGGCATCTGCCTGTTCGCCTGACCTGGGATGGCTGCTGGTTTGACTGATCATATTTGGACTGTTAAAGAACTATTGCATATGGTACCTGTACCAGACACCGAACACACTAATTAGGGAGACTATCCGATTTTGCACACGAGATATTACTTACCGATATGTTGCACTGTGTCGCCAGTAGCGATGGGTTTGTCGCCTTCGACTTTCACTCCTCCCTGGGGCATGTGCGGCCCATCGTGGTCGCGGAAATAGAGCGGCAGCCCTTCGGCGAAGTTCGGCGAGTAGAAATCAGGGTCCTGGCGTTGCAGGTGAATGTGGATATGGGGCTCGCTGGTGTTGCCGGAGTTGCCGCATTCGCCGATTTGCTGCCCTTCTTCTACGGCGTCGCCGGTTTTCACGCGTACGCTGCCGCTTTTGAGATGGGCGATGAGCAAGTAGGCACCATTATCCAACTGAATGGCAACGAAGTTGCCTCCCGGCGCGGTGGTGTTATTTGAGGGCGCACCGGGCGTCATGTCTGGCTCGCTGTCGCGGGATTGGATCACTTTCCCAGCGGCGGGGGCGACGACGGGGACGCCATAACAGCCATAATCGTTTAGATTGGCGCTGCCGTGAAATAAGGCTTCACGACCAAATCGTAGGCCCAACGCTGATCAGGGGTGACCGCGCGGTAATTCGTTTCCAGCCGGTCTCCACCCCAAATCACCTTGAGCGGGACATTGGCGGGCAGGCGCACCGTGGCCAAGGGGCTTGTGTTAGCCAGTGAGGCTGGGTAAGCCACTGGAAAGACCATCAAGAGAGCGGGGATTATGACGAGCAGGGCGATGATGCCGCTAGCGGCCACCGGTTTGCTGAAGCGCCGCCGGATGATTGCATACAGTAAGATGACCACAAAAGAAATCACGCCCAGCAGTGGGGGAAATACCTGGAGCCGGTACCAGGCCGTGATCTTGGTCATGCCGCCCATGAGGAGCATAACCAGGAGCACTGCCGTGACCAACAGGAGGCTGGCAGCAGGGATCCAGCGCAAAACGTGCCATAAGGCAGAATCGGTGAATGGGCGTTTGGGGGTATCGGGTGTAGTGGGCTGCATATTTTCTCTTTTTCGTCCGGCATTATAAGCCTGAAATACCGATGGGACAATGGGCAGGTCAGTGGTGATTACCCACCTCGCGAAAACCGGCGAATCAATTCGCGGCAACGCGGCTCAGAGCAGCCGCCTGCAAAGCCTGCCCGTGTCAAAGCATCAAAAGGCATTAAGAAATTTCTACCCTATTTATACCTGAATTTCTTGGGTTTCGGGTGAGAAAATTGGGCGTTTGATGAGAGATTAGTCCTACTTTAACCCCAAAAACACTCTTTTGGCAAAAAATGCAAAGTGTATCCGCGCTAACGCCATAGGTGGCGGAAGACAATAATGAATATCCCTGAGTGTCTAAACGCTACATAAAGAAAGCGATTGGACAGGAAGCTGAAAAGAAAGGGAAAGCTTAGCTTGGCGGGCAACATATTTGGAGAGTAAAAGCTGAATAGTCTTGGAAGGGTCAT